>OIZL01000304.1_pt1 | contig 40117 bp, 35 predicted proteins | sample 1588541 | NCBI WGS metagenome assembly OIZL01 (sample SAMN03283285) | human gut metagenome | biome: human-associated habitat; material: feces | host: Homo sapiens | place: Peru | collected 2012 | reverse complement strand
GCCAGATTTCAACAAGCTTCTGATCGTCCCTGACGTTCATCTCCAAATAGAACCGCCTCCTTTATACCTTTATTTTTCTCATCTTTCCTGCTGCTTATGCGCGGCCACCTGCTTTGCAGCCTGCAAAATCTCCGGCGGGATGCCATCCACCATGCGGTGCAGCTCATCAAGCTCCCGGAGCTTTTCGTTGATCTCCAATTTTTTCAGGATGCTTTCCTTGGACGATGCGTCCAACTGCTTCTCCATCGCCGCGTTCTCGGCGGTCAGCGCCTTATAAGCGGCGTCGTACTTCTTGAGCTTCGTCCGCAGAGCCTCTGCGCCGGGAACGTACTTTCCTAGCAGCGCCGCCAGCTCTTCTGCCTTGGCCTTCTTGTTAAACGGATTAGTATCGTTCAGGATGGCCATGATCTGTTCTTTCATCTGGTTCAGGTATACAGCTTCCTTGAACACCCGCGGTGGGATATGGTCGCGCCCGGTTTCGCCGGCGCTTTCGCCGCGCTCCAGATCGGGGTATTTTTTCACCATGTGCTTCCAGAACTCGTCCTGCCACCACGTCAGCTTTTTCTTGTTGCCGACGATCTCCTTGGCGGAAAGCCGCCCGTCCTCCGTCAGCGGGACAAAGCAAAGGTGCATATGGGGTGTTTTCTCGTCCATATGCACCACGGCGGAGATGATGGTTTTCGGGTCTTGGTGTTCCCGGATGAAGTCCAGAGCCTCCTGAAAATAGGCTTTGACTTCGATTTTCTTCTTGCCCTTGAAGAACTCCGGGCTGGCCGTCACCAGCGCCTCCACCACGCGCACGCTGTCCGACCTCGTGCGGCAGCCCGCCTCGGCGATCTGCTTTTCCGCTTCGGCGCGATATTTGCGCTGCGGCGTCACCAGATGGAAATTGAGGCGGCTGCGCGCCGTGTCCACGTCGGGATTGCTGGCGTATTTCTCCTTGGTGCGCTCGTTGTGAGCCTCGATGTGCCCGATTTCCAGCCCCTTATATTTGGCAAAGCGGAGAATAGCGTACTGTGCTTTCATCGGCGCTGACCTCGCTTCACCCACACGATGTCGCAGTCCAACACATCGGCCAGCTCCACGACCTCCTTATAGCGGATGCTCTCCCGCTGCAATTTTGCGGACAGATTGGAAACGCTGTCGCTCCAGTCATATTCCTCGGCCAGTCGGTCAACCACCTCCTGCATGGTAAATCCGGCGCGGACGATCTGCGATTTGATCTCATTTCTGATGCTCATAAAATCCTCCTGTTTTTTCGTTATGAAAACAGCGAAGCGGGTTTCTGTTTCCAAAAACCTGCTTCGCTGTTTGGCGTAATATTCTGTCTTTCTGAAATCCGCTGGAAAAGCGGCGGTCAATGCCCTCTTTGTAAGTGAGGGGTATCGACTTTCCGAAGCCGCGTGACTTCGCAGGAGACCGTGCAAATCCACGCGTATCCGCGAAGCCGGTGCACGATTCCGAGCAGCGCGGTTTCGTGGAATGATTTCGCCGCCGCGCAAATTTCTTTCCGGTTTTCACCTGCCTTGCAGATACCCCTTCCGTTTCAGCGCTGCCAGATCGGCGGTCACGTTCTCCGGGCGCATCCGCGCAAGGCAGCTCAGCTCGTAAACATCGTACCGCTCCAACCAGAAGCAGCGTCATCAGCAGCTTCTGCGTGCCGGTCAAATCGCTGTCGTACAAGTGAAACAGCGGCAGCTCCTTATAATAGATTCTTCCTATTGCATCCTCCTTCGTCGGTAAACTTGAAAACATCTATCCCATCCATCCGGGTTTTTGGGATGCTTGGGATGGATGGGATGGAGAATTTCGTGTCTGAGCTCATAAAACCGGCGGCGCGACCAGCGCCTCGATGCCCCAGAAGCCGTTGACCCGCTTGCCAAGGGCGTTCTGAATGTGGTTGTCATGCTCTAATCCGAACTCATCGGCGTACTTCTTGAGCGTCATGCTCACCGTCCGCGCGGCAAGCGGCTTATAGGCGTTGTCGCTGCACCACAGGCAATAGATGCCGTACAGCGCGGCGGACGGGATGGCGCTGTCGGCCTTCAGGCGGATGTAGCCCTCGTAGCGCAGGAAGAGCAGCACATTGTCGGCCTCGCGACGCGCGTCCTCGCGGTTTGCTTTCGTCTGCGTGCTCTCCGTGAATCGGAAATTGTTGGTCTGCAAGCGGCGCAGCCCTTCGAGACACCAGAGGAAGATGCCCTCGATCTCGCCACAGAGCTTGTCCGCGAGAAAGGGATCGTCCTCCCGATCTAGCGGCTTTTTCTTCACCGACAGGATGAGCTGCCGCCGGTAAAAGCCGTCCGAGTGGTCATAGAGCGATTCCAGATCGCCGTTGGAAAAGGCAAGAAAACGGACGTACATCTTGCCCTGATAGCTCTGCTCGCCCTTGCGCTCCAAGTCCATCGGCATTTCGGCGGTGATGAGGGACTTGAGATAGTGCGTGGATTGCAGCGCCTCCAGCTTCATGTCGTCGTCTACCATCAGCAGCTCGTGCTCCAGATCGGCGCGTGCAAAGGGGCTGCGCTCCACCTTGGCGATGCTGCCGTTTTTCAGGTTGCTGCCGAGCAGCTTCTGCATCACCACGCCGATGCGGCTCTTGCCCTCGCCGCCGTTGCCCTTGAGCGGCATCATCACCTGCCCGCGGTTCGTCGGAATCAAGCAGTAGCCGAGATATTCCTGCAAGGTCAAAATGTCCTCCGCTTCCAGCAGGTCGGACAAAAACCGCAGCCAGGTCTCCGGCTGCGGCGCGCTGGGGTCATATCGGATGGGAAGCCGGTTGCGGCAGAATTCCTTTTCGACACGAAACTCACCATTGAGAAACAGCGTGCCGTTGGCAACGTGGATGCGATCCACCTGAATGGGCAGCTCCGGCGTGTAGGCCTCCAGCCTGAGCGTTTCCAGAAGAGTGGTGGCGCGGCGAGCCGTGCCGCTCGTAAAATGCGGGCGCAGCATCTCATAGATTTGCTTGCGAATGCCTTCTTCATCAGCAACGCGGCCCTCCACCGTGAAAAAGCTGCCGCCAACGCAGACCATCGGATACTCTGCCAGAAAGTCCTCACAGAACAGCACCTCGTTGAAGTGCTTGTCCTGCATCCAGCGGGGCGGTTCATTTCGTTCCATCTTCGTTCTCCCTGATCTGCCGGTTTCGCGCCTCCATCAGCGCCAGCCACTCGTCCTTCTGCAAGTCAGCCACCACCTCGGCGCGCTCCTGCGGCGTGCCGCAGGCCAGAATGTCCAGCATATTCCCGATGCGCTCGAGCATATGGCAGGCCTCCGTATAGCGCGGGTCGATGGCGTCCTCCGGCGATTGCGGCGCGCAATTCGTCTTCCAGTCCTGCAAGATTTGCAGGTAGTCTCCCAGCACGCGGAAGCAGCGCCGCTCGGTTTCCGCCTGCGATGCTCCCCGCTGTAGCCTTGCGAGAATGGACGGCTTCTGCTCGGTGATGCCGAAGTCTGCCGCCAGCTTCTTCGCCGCGTCATAGCCGCTCAGGCCGAACAGCCTTGCCACAAGGTCGATCACGTCGCCGTGCGCCCCGCAGCCGAAGCAGTAGAAGTAATCCTCGTTCAGCTTCATGCTGGGTGTGCGGTCATTGTGGAAGGGGCAGCAGATCATGTTGCCACGGTTTACTTCCAGTCCGTAGTATTCGGCAGCCTTCTTCACGGGAACTGCCATCTTGATCTGTGCAAATAGATTGATACTCGTTTCCTCCTTTGAAAAATATTTGCGTGCTGCCGTTCTGCCCGATGTCGTTCCTGCCCGAGAATCTCACTCCGGCCTTGCCTCTTCCTTGGTACGCTGAATGCGATACTTCTCTGGAAAGCATATCCTCATCGGACGGTCATGAAATTTTCAAGGTGCTGCGTAGGTTATGGCTAAATTTTAGTAAGAAAACAGGCCCTTTCCCGTATATCCAAGAGGTAGGAAAAGTGGGGTAGAAGTTGAAATTTTCCACGCTTTGAGACACAAAATGAAAAAGCATGATATAATACAGGGAGGCTGCTGTATGCAAGTCAAGCTGACAATCGGAGAGCGTTTGAAGGATTTGCGAGTAGAGCGCAAACTGACCTTGGAGCAGCTTGCCGCTGAGGTAGGCATCTCAAAATCCGCGCTTGGCAAATATGAATCGGATAACGGCAAGGACATCAGCCCGTACAGCATTCTGTTGCTGGCTGACTATTACGGTGTCTCCTGCGACTATCTGATGGGACGGACGGAAACAAAGAATCACCCAAACACAGCTCTGCATGAGCTGCATTTGAGTGATGATGCGATTGATGTATTAAGAACAGGCAAGTTCAACCACCGGCTGCTGTCGGAGCTGATCTGCCATAAGGATTTCCAGCGGCTTATGCTGGATGCTGAGATTTACGTTGACCGGATTGCAGATATGCGGATCAAGGATATGAATACGGTTCTGGAAGCTACCCGCCAGATGGTTCTGATGGAGCATGGCGAGGAAGCTGACGATCTGTACCTCCATACTCTGAAAGCGGCGCAGATACAAGAGGAAGAATATTTCGGACATCTCGTTGCGGACGATCTGAGCAGCATCCTGCGGGACATCCGGGAGGAACACAGGACAGATGCTTTGACCGCGGACGATGAGCTGTCTGCCGCCGCCGTGCAGAAGCAGTTGTTGGAAGCCGTACATTTTGAGGGAAGCTCCGAGGAAAAGAAAATCCGCGCGTACCTTGCAACACTTGTAATTGACTACGACGCGCTCACGAAAGAAGAGTTTGTTTCGCTGATTGGAATCCTCAAGAAGTCCAAGCACATGAAAACTCCCATCAGCCAACGCGGGAAAACGACCATGACCCACGGCAAAGGGAAACGGAAGAAGCGCTGAAACAGGAGCATCGCTGCGGCGGGGCGGGGGCTTTTATATACCTTCACTTCCTTTTCCAGCCAGTCGGATTTTGCTTCTCAAAAATCCTGCGTTTGTACTGTATCTCACATCACAAAATCCGCCTGTCCTACTGCCGCAGAAAAGTGTCTGTCAACCGCTATCTGCCCTCATAGCAGATGGCGAAGCCAGCCCCTTTCCCGCGTCAGCCGGAAGCAAAGGTATAACACACTAGACTTTGCAGAGCAAAATCGTGTGCCAACAGGGATGCTGCGCGCCCCTATTGGAAACCCTGCGTCAAAAGGGATTTTCCCCTCTGAACTCCCCATATTTTCTTCGCAGACGGGTACCCAAACTGTAAAAACGCAGTTTGGAACACCTGCTCAGAAAATGCAAAAGGAAGTCCGTACCGATGAGTGGCGGACTTCCTTTTTGCTGACAATCTGAAATCGTTACGATACAGCTTTCGATTGTCAGCGCCTGCGAGGGGACATGATGCGTAGCAGACGACAGCCAAATTCTAATTTTATCATTAATGTAAAAATGAGAAAATTGATATTGACAGCGATGCAATTCAAGGATATACTATAATTGCATCATTCGATGAGATTTGATGAAATTGAAATTCAAATAAGGGCAGTGCATGAGAGCGTTCGACTTCAAAACAGAATACAACAAATTGCTGACACCGGAGGTCGTGACTTATCTGACGCAGATTCACGAATACAAGGGGCAGCAAAATCTCTTTATCGAGGCTAAAGCGGATGCGTTGTCTGAACTTCTGGAAGTTGCGAAAATTCAGAGCACAGAGGCATCTAACCGCATCGAGGGAATTATCACCACGGATGACAGACTGAAGAAAATCGTGCGTGATAAAACAATGCCAAAAACTCGCAGTGAAAAAGAGATTGCCGGATACCGTGATGTGCTTGCAACGATCCATGAAAGCCACGATTTCATTCCTCCAAAGCCATCTATCATTTTGCAGCTTCACCGCGACTTATTTAAATTCAGCGGAAAAACTATCGGAGGAAACTACAAAAACTCCGACAATGTCATTGCAGAGGAACTGGCGAATGGTGAGCAGATTACCCGCTTTCAACCGATTCCTGCATGGGAAACGCCGGAGGCTATTACGGCGCTGTGCAGCGCGTTTGAAGCGGCTATGCAGGATGCTGAACTCGACCCGCTGCTGTTGATTCCCATCTTTATACTGGACTTTCTCTGTATCCATCCCTTCAATGACGGGAATGGCCGCATGAGCAGGCTCCTGACGCTGCTGCTCCTGTACCGCTCTGGCTATATCGTTGGCAAATATATCAGTATTGAGAAACTGATCGCCGATACCAAGGAAACCTATTACGAGACTCTGCAAGCCAGCTCCTATAACTGGCATGAGGGAACCAACGATTATGCGCCTTTTGTCACCTATATGCTGGGCGTTCTGGTGGCGGCGTACCGGGATTTCGAGAGCCGGATCGAGCTGCTGACCACCAAGGGCCTGTCCAAGCCCGACCGTGTGCGGGAGATCATCAAGAACCACCTCGGCAAGATCACCAAGAGTGAAATCATGGCCAAATGCCCGGATATCAGCCAGATCACCGTCCAGCGCGCACTGGCGGATTTGATAAGGTCTGGAGAAATCTTGAAAATCGGCGGCGGACGCTACACTTCTTATACTTGGAACAGGGAGAGAGAATAAATGATTACAGGTGAACTGAAAAACAAAATCGACAGCCTCTGGGATATTTTTGCGGCGGGCGGACTGGTGAACCCGCTGGATGTTATTGAGCAGATCACCTATCTGATGTTCATCCATGATCTGGATGACACCGACAATCTCCGTGCCAAGGAAGCTGCCATGCTGGGGCTGCCGTATCAGAGCATTTTTGCGGATGAGGTGCAGGTCGGTGACCGTACCATCGACGGCCAGCAGCTTAAGTGGAGTGTATTCCACGATTTCCCCGCCGGAAAGATGTACAGCGTGATGCAGGAGTGGGTGTTTCCCTTTATCAAAAATCTCCACGGAGATAAGAACAGCGCCTATTCCAAGTACATGGACGATGCCATTTTCAAGCTGCCCACGCCGCTTCTGCTATCCAAAGTAGTGGATGCGCTGGACGAGATTTATCGCCTGATGAACGAATCTCAGGCGGCGGATGTGCGGGGCGATACCTACGAATATCTGCTCAGCAAAATTGCCCAGTCCGGTCTCAACGGTCAATTCCGCACCCCGCGCCATATTATCCGCATGATGGTGGAGCTGATGGACCCAAAAGCGGACGATGTGATCTGCGACCCGGCCTGCGGCACTTCCGGCTTCCTTGTTTCTGCGGGTGAATACCTGAAGGAGCACCGCAAAGAAGAAATCTTCTTCAACCGCCAGAAGAAGGATCACTATATGAACCACATGTTTTTCGGCTACGACATGGACAGAACCATGCTCCGCATCGGCGCGATGAACATGATGACCCACGGCATTGACAATCCCTTTATCGAATACCGGGACAGCTTGTCCGATCAGAACCCGGACAAGGAAAAGTATTCTCTGATTCTTGCCAATCCACCGTTCAAGGGCAGTCTGGATGCCGACACCGTTTCGGCGGATCTGCTGAAAGTCTGCAAGACCAAGAAAACGGAACTGCTGTTTTTGGCTCTGTTCCTGCGGATGCTGCGCATCGGCGGGCGCTGCGCCTGTATCGTGCCGGACGGTGTGCTGTTCGGTTCATCTACCGCTCACAAGGCCATCCGAAAGGAGCTGGTGGACGGCAACCGGCTGGAGGCCGTGATCTCCATGCCCAGCGGCGTATTCAAGCCCTATGCAGGGGTGTCTACCGCGGTGCTGATCTTCACCAAGACCGGCCACGGTGGTACAGACAATGTGTGGTTCTATGACATGACCGCCGACGGCTTTTCGCTGGACGATAAGCGCAGCCCGGCGGCGGACAACGATATCCCTGATATCATTGCACGGTTCCGCAATCTGGATGCCGAAAAAGACCGCCAGCGCACGGAAAAATCCTTCTTCGTGCCCAGGGCGGAGATCGTAGAAAATGGCTATGACCTGTCCATCAATAAATACAAGAAAACCGAGTATAAGTCCGTGGAGTACCCGCCGACCAGCGAGATTATGGCCCAGCTGAGAGAGTTGGAACTGGAGATTGGTGAGGAAATGAGCAAGCTGGAAGAACTGCTTGGATTGTGACTAAATTCGGATTTGTGGGGATGAAGGATGAGATATAAACTTGGCGAAATATTCAATCTGCAAATGGGGAAAACCCCGGATCGCCATTCACCAAAATTTTGGAACGAAGGCACCGAGCCTTGGATATCTATTGCCGATCTTACAAAATGCAATAAATACATCGAGAATACTGCTGAAAAGATAACTGCAACAGCAGTTGATGAAAGCGGGATAAAGATCATTCCTAAAAACACTGTCATAATGAGCTTCAAACTTTCCATTGGAAAAGTAGCAATCACTCCAAAGGAAATGTATTCCAACGAAGCGATAATGTCATTCATTGATAAAGGTGTTCTTAAGATTGAGCCGGTATATCTCTACTATTTGTTGATGCACAAAGATTGGGATACCGGTACAAACAAGGCCGTTATGGGAAAGACGCTAAATAAAGCATCGCTTTCTCAAATGACAGTTAATATACATGGGTATTCGGAGCAACTCGAAATAATCAAGGCATTGGATGCAGCTTCTTCGATAATAGCAGCCAGAAAGCAGCAGCTCACCGAATTGGACAACCTCATTAAAGCCCGATTTGTCGAGATGTTTGGCGACCCGGAACTAAATCCCCGAGGTCTGCCAGTTCTTCCGTGGAATGCGGTGTTCCTAACAACTACAGGAAAGCTGGACTCTAATGCCATGGTAGAAAACGGCCGATACCCATTTTTTACTTGTGCAAAAGAAAGCTATAAGATTGATTCTTACGCGTTTGACTGCGAGGCACTTTTGCTTGCGGGTAACAATGCTGCTGGGATTTATGATGTCAAACATTATAAAGGTAAGTTCAACGCGTATCAGCGCACTTATGTGTTGCGCTTGATGAACGAAAAATGGAGCTACATACTGTTTAAAAGGCAATTGGAGGATAAGCTACAATACCTACAAAGCCAGTCAAAAGGCACAAACACGCGATATTTGACATTGGGGATACTCAACGAATTGCGCTTTGTAGTTCCTCCAGTCGCTGAGCAGGAGCAGTTTGCGGTCTTCGTCGAACAGACCGACAAATCAAAAGTTGCCATACAGAAAGCGTTGGACGAAGCACAACTGTTGTTTGACAGTTTAATGCAGAAATATTTTGGATAACGAGGAGAATACCATGGACGCTACATATTCACAGCCATTAATTGAAATGGGGGTATCGCTGACTCAACTAGCAATCAGAGGTACTGCAACAGCAGTAACGAATAAAATTAAGACTATTAAAGATGAAAAAAGCGCAGAAAAAATACGTAGCACTTATGACGAAATTGTAAATGAACTTTTGTCAGAGCGTGATGAAGCCGTCCGCATTGCTCAATCATATAAATCTGAACTTGAGCGCATTGTCATTAGTGATGAAGATATTGAGCACTTGCACAATACGGTTTCCAGGTTGTTGGATTTGATAAAGCAATTTTCCCCTGGAACGCCAGTTGAAAACTTAGAAGTATTTAAGGACTTGATTAGTGTCGACACTTTAAAAACTATGCAACTACTTGGTTTTAATTATAAAGCTGCCATTGGAGAGCCTTTAACCCAGCTTTGCGCTACCGCAATTACAAAAATTGGGAGCAAGAACAATGTTCACCCGAACAAGGCAAACAAATAATAGGTAGGTGATAAGTGTGACCAACTTTGACACATTCCTCTCCGCCCCACAATTTTCCTCCTTCGCCCCTGTTGCCGTTTCCGCCGAGCGGATTCTACATATCGACCCGTCTGCCTGCGTCTTGAACTGCCGCAGGGCGATGGAGTTTGCCGTGAAGTGGATGTATTCCGTGGACAAGGCGCTGGTTATGCCTTATCAGGACTCTCTGGTGAGCCTCATGAATGCCGAAGACTTCCGGGACATTGTGGGCGCAGACATCTGGCGGCGGATGGATCTGATCCGCCGCATGGGCAACAACGCCGCCCACACCGGCAAGAAAATCACCGAGGAGCAGGCGGCGCTGTGTCTGGAAAACCTCTATGTATTCTTGGACTTCGTGGCCTATTGCTATGGTGAGAACTACACAGAGGGACATTTCGACCGTTCCTTGCTGATGCAGCCCGCCGAAGCGCCCGCAGTTCCTTCGCAGACGATACCCGATGTGGATTTTGCAGCCCTTATGGCGGAGAACGCTGCGCTGAAGGAGGAACTCACCGCCCGCCGAGCCGAGCAGCAGCAGACCTATGTGCCCAAGCCCCTCGACCTGTCTGAGTACAAGACCCGGAAACTGTATATCGACACCATGCTCACAGATGCAGGCTGGACGGAGAGCAAGGACTGGCTGAATGAGGTGGAGCTGCCCGGTATGCCAAACAAGTCCGAGGTAGGTTATGCGGACTATGTGCTCTACGGGGACGACGGCCGCCCCTTGGCAGTGGTGGAGGCTAAGCGCACATGCGTGGACGTAGCTAAGGGCCGCCAACAGGCAAAGCTCTACGCCGACCTGTTGGAGAAGAAGTATCACCGCCGCCCGGTCATTTTCCTGACCAACGGCTTTGAGACCCGCATTACGGACAATATCTATCCCGAACGCAAGTGTGCCGCTATCTACTCCAAGCGGGATCTGGAAAAACTGTTCAATCTCCAGAGTATGCGGACAAGCCTCAAAAATATCATGGTGGATCGGAAGATAGCCGGACGCTATTATCAGGAGGGCGCCATCAAAGCTGCCTGCGATGCCTTTGCACGCAACCGGCGCAAGGCGCTGCTGGTCATGGCCACCGGCTCCGGAAAAACGAGAACAGTTATTGCCCTATGCGATGTGCTGCTCCAGCATGGTTGGGTGAAAAATATTCTCTTCCTTGCTGACCGCAACAGTCTGGTAACGCAGGCAAAGCGCAGCTTTGTGAATCTGCTGCCTGATCTCTCCGTTACCAACCTCTGCGAGGAGAAGGATAACTACACAGCGCACTGCGTATTTTCCACCTATCAGACCATGTACAACGTCATCGACAGTGTACAGGACGAGGAGGGCAAACTCTTCACCTGCGGGCATTTCGATCTGGTCATCTGCGACGAAGCTCACCGCTCCGTTTACAACAAATACAGGGATATTTTCAACTACTTTGATGCCCCGCTGGTGGGGCTGACAGCCACGCCGAAAGACGAAATTGACAAGAATACCTATGAGATTTTTGAGTTGGAAAATGGCGTGCCCACCTATGGCTATGAGCTGGCGCAGGCGGTCAAGGACGGGTATCTGGTGGATTTCCTGTCTGTAGAAACGAAACTGAAATTCATTGAACAGGGCATTGTCTACGATGAGCTTTCCGACGCGGACAAGCGGGCTTACGAGGACACTTTTGAGGACGAGAATGGTGAACTTCCGGAGAGTATTGCATCGTCGGCGCTGAACGAGTGGATTTTCAATGAAGATACCATCCGGCAGGTGTTGAATACGCTGATGACCAATGGCCTGACCATCGACTATGGCAGCAAATTGGGCAAAACCATCATCTTTGCAAAGAACCACATCCACGCCGAGAAAATCCTTGAGGTGTTCAACAAGGAATATCCGCACTTGCCCGGTTTCGCCAAAGTCATCGACAACTATATGACCTATGCGCAAAGCGCCATCGATGAGTTTTCTGATCCGAAAAAGCTGCCGCAGATTGCCATTTCTGTAGATATGCTGGACACCGGCATTGACGTGCCGGAGGTGCTGAATCTAGTGTTTTTCAAGAAGGTCATGAGCAAGGCGAAGTTCTGGCAGATGATCGGGCGAGGCACCCGTCTGTGCCCGAGGCTGCTGGACGGTAAGGATAAGGACAAGTTCTACATCTTTGACTTTTGCGGCAACTTTGAGTTCTTTCGCATGAACAAGGGACGGCCCACTGCCAATATGATTGCCTTACAAGGAGCGATCTTCCATCTGAAGGCCCAAATTGCGTTCAAATTGCAAGACTTGGCGTATCAGACGACGGACTTGATTTCCTTCCGCAAGGCGTTGGTGGATGACATGGTGCGCAAGGTGCAGGAACTGAACAAAGAGAACTTTGCAGTGCGCCAGCACCTGAAATATGTGGAGCTGTATGCAAATCCCGATAACTATAACGCCATGACCTATGAGGACACCCTGCTCATGGGGCAGGAGCTTGCACCGCTCATTACTCCGGAAGAGGACGATGCCAAGGCGCTGCGGTTCGATGCGCTGATGTATGGCATCGAGCTTGCCTATCTCGCCGGAAAGAAATACGGCAAAGCCCGCAGCGACCTGTTCAAGAAAGTTTCCGCCGTTGCATCTGTGGCGAATATCCCGGAAATCATGGCTCAAGCCGAATTGATCGACAAAATTCTGCATACGGACTATGTAGAGAATGCCGGAATCAACGAATTTGAGCATATCCGGGAAAATCTGCGAGACCTTATGAAGTATATCCCGCAAACCAGCGTGCGCTATGATACGAATTTTGATGACAAAATTCTGTCTGTGGACTGGAAAGAATCTGAGCTGGAGAACGACGATCTGAAGAACTACAAGGCCAAGGCGGAGTTCTACGTGCGTCAGCACATGAATGACGTCGTTATTGCCAAGCTAAAGAGTAATGTTCCTTTGACTGCGGAGGATGTGCAGGCGCTGGAGAAAGCACTCTGGAACGAGGTCGGTACAAAACAGGATTACGAGGCCGAGTATGGGCAAAAGCCGCTGGGCGAGTTCGTGCGGGAAATCGTCGGGGTTGACATGAACGCGGCAAAGGAGGCGTTTGCGCAGTATCTGAACGATGCCAGCCTCGATAGCCGACAGATTTATTTCGTAAACCAGATTGTGGAGTACATTGTTCATAACGGCATGATGAAAGACCTGTCCGTTTTGCAGGAAGCGCCCTTCACCGACTACGGCAGCATCGTGGAAGTGTTCACAGACCTGTCCGTGTGGTCTGGTATTCGGCAGGCGATTGAGCGGGTCAATGCCAATGCGCTGGCGGCGTGAGTTGTATTTTGGTGTAAGGAGATTTAATAAATGGCAAACATTATTGCAGTAATCTGGGACTGTGACAAAACCCTGATTGACGGTTATATGCAAGATCCAATTTTTGCAGAATATCAAATTGACTCGTCTGATTTTTGGAAAAAAGTAAATGCGAAGCCAATGGAACTTGCAGAGAAAGGGATCCGAGTAAATCGGGATACTTATTACCTGAACTACTTTATTGAATGCGCTCATAACGGGACTTTTAAGGGATTAAATAATCAAAAACTCAATGGCTATGGGAAGAAACAGAAATTTTATAGAGGTATCCCAGAAATCTTCGAGAAAACTAAGAATATGTTCAAGGACGATAAACGTTATGCAGAATACGGAATTCAAGTTGAACATTATATTGTTAGCACTGGCTTTGCTGAAATTATCCGCGGTTCAGATTTGATGCCTTTTGTTGATGGCGTATGGGGATGCGAGCTTTTGGAAACTCCCGATAGTGACGGCGATATGGTTATCGGTGAGACGGTATATACGATTGACAACACATCAAAAACCAGAGCAATATTTGAAATAAACAAAGGAATTGATAAAATCGACGGAATTGAAGTCAATTCAAAAATCCCGGAAGAAAACCGAAGAGTTCATTTTGAAAACATGATTTATATTGCAGATGGCCCTAGCGATATTCCCGCATTCTCTGTTGTAAAAAAGGGTGGCGGAGCCACCTTCGCTATCTATCCCAAAGGTGACAGCAAAGCCATGCAGCAGGTTGAACAGATGCGCGAGGATGGACGCGTCGATATGTACGCAGAAGCGGATTATTCCGAGGGAACTACCGCATATATGTGGATTACCAATAGAATTCAAAGAATGGCTGATCGGATTCGTAATGCAGAAAAAGAAAAAATAATGAGCTCTGCATCAGGAGTCCCACATCATTTGGTTTGATGTTTGCTTTCTATGTATGATTGTTCTGCCAAACAGCACATACCCTTCCTGACATTATTGGCACAGAGAAAATCGCGCAAATCCGTTGTGTACCAACGGGTTTGCGCGATTTGTACCTTCGCTCTTACCCTCTCCCGTATTCCCACGGCTAAGACCTACCATTTCGTCACTATGTACTACTTCCACCCATTCCGTTTGGCCAAATCGCCCATCGCAAAGCAGAACCGCTCCCACCATGTCAATGCTGTCTGCAACGGGTCGCCCTCTCTTATTCTCAGCGTTCGTCTGATCTCCTTAGGTATGACTACCCTGCCCAGCTCGTCAATTCGTCTTACGATACCGGTTGCCTTCATGGTTACCTGTTCCTCCTGCGCGTCTTTTGGTTGTATCGCTATTATCTGTTATTTACGGCAATTTCTATGCAGAAAGAAGCTTGGGTTATATTGGAAAAAGCTAAGCATATAAAAAGGGGCAGCCGCCAAGCGAGGGCAACGGCTGCGTTTGCCTGAAAGAAGGCCAGCATATCGCTTATTTGGCTATAAAAAGCTCGTAACAGACCTTTATAAAGAATATGGCAAGCACGATTATTATAATAGGCTTAACGCCCTTGCTGCCTTTTTGCGTAAAGACCTTTGTACCTATGTAGTTGCCCAAAATGCTGAACACTCCGGCCGCAAGAGCAAGCGGATAGAGCACGCTGCCGTTTAGCATATATACAGCGAGCGCGGCAATGTTTGAGGAAAGGTTTATCACCTTTGTTATCCCGGCGGCGTTATTGAGCTTCATGCGTGCGGCGCCGGTGAGCATAAGCAGCAAAAACGTGCCTGTTCCAGGGCCGTAAAAGCCATCATACATGCCTATGAACAGGGCTGAAAGCAGGGCTATGAGCATGGTATGGGGCGTATCGAACGGTTCAAGCTCGTTTTCCTGCATGAGCGCCTTGCCCTTCATTACATATAGCGCAACAAGGGGCAGCACGAACAGCATTATTAGCTTAAAGGTCCTGTCCGGTATAAAGAAGGCGAGCTTTGCGCCCATTGCGGAGCCTAAAAGCGCCGCCAAAGCGCACGGAACCGCATACTTAAGCTCGATAAAGCCGCTTTTTGCAAAGCGAGCGGTGGAAAGCGCGGCGCCCATTGAGGAGCTTAGCTTGTTCGTGCCTATCGCGTTGTGTACAGGGAGTCCTGCAAGCATATATACTGGCAAAGATATAAGCCCGCCGCCGCCGGCTATAGCATCAACAAAGCCGGCCAGACCTATGAGCGGGCATACTATAAGATACTGAATAATGGCGTCGGGCATGATGTGCGGGTCCTCGATAATTCAATCAAAATGCCTTCCCATAGTATTCGTTTGGGAAGGCCAAGCATAGCGGGTTAGGATCGCTCCGCTATGCTTAAGCGAGCATGTTATCCTCAGTTCTCTATCCCGTACTCGGCAAGCACGGCGTCGGCTTCATCGCTGGTGAGGTAGTCGAAAAAGCCCTGAACCACGCTCTGCCTGTCGCTGGAGTTGACTATGGCGGCGTCATAGGGTACGCCGTCTTCACCCGTAAACTCTATCCGTGAAGAATGGATAACTATATCCTTGCCGCCGGAAACCGCGTCAAGCGCGTCAAGCTGGTCGGCGCCTATCACTATAATGGCGTCCGCATATTCGCCGTCCTCAAGCTTTTTCACTATATCCTCGGTAGAGGCTGAATTGATGAGTATTATCGCCTTTTCACGCTCCGGCTTTTCACGCACAGGCTTGGTGTAGGCTGTGGCCGCGGCCGTCAAAGCGCCCTTCATGGTGCTGTCAACGAATATTGTTATCTCGCCGGCATCCTTCTCCTTTACGGGGGTGCTGCTGCCGCAGCCGGCAAACAGGCTAAGCGTAAAAACGAGAGCTAAGGCTATGGCGGCGATCTTGTTGATGTTCATAATGAATACTGTATTCCTTTCTGTAAGGTTTATCGTTAAACAAAGTTAAACTATATTGTACCAGAGCCGGCCCAAAAGCGCAACGGCTACAGCTTGCCGCTGCGTATATGGTTTTCGCGTATCTTTGCTTCGCTGCCAAGCTCGCCGGGTATATAGTAGCGCTTATCCTTGAGCGATGGCGGCATGTACTCCTGAGCCACCACATGCCCGGGATAATCATGCGGATACTTATAGCCCTTGCCGTTGCCAAGCTTGTCCGCGCCTCTATATGAAGTATCCCTAAGGTGTATGGGCACAGGCTCGTCCGGAATTGTTTCCGCGTCCCTAAAGGCCGAATCAACGGCCATGACCACTGAATTTGACTTGGGACTTTCGCATATGAATATTATTGCCTGCGTTATTGAAAGCCTGGCCTCGGGCATGCCTATAAGCTCAAGCGCCTGCGCGGCGGCCACGGCCTGGAGCATAGCCTGCGGATTTGCAAGGCCAACGTCCTCTGAGGCATGGGCGATAAGCCTGCGGCATATTATGCGCGGGTCAACGCCTGCGTATATGAGCCTTGCGAACCATGCTATGGCTGCGTCGCTGTCGCCGCCCCTAAGGCTTTTGCAAAAGGCCGAAAGCATGTTGTAAAACTGCTCGTCGTCAACGTTTACAACCTTTTTCTGTACCGATTCTGCGGCAACGGCGGCGTCAATATGTATATGCCCGTCTTCATCCGGCGCGGTGGTGAGCGCGGCAAGCTCAAGCGCATTTAGCGCGCTCCTTGCGTCCCCGTTTGCTGTAAGGGCAATATGCTCAAAGGCGTCGTTATCTATTACTATATCGTAGCCGCCAAGGCCCCTTTCTTTATCTGAAAGGGCGGTGCGCATGGCTTTTTTTATATCGTCCGCTGTAAGCGGAAAAAACTGGAACAGCCTGCACCGTGACACGACCGCTCCTGTCATGGAGACCATAGGATTCTCCGTGGTGGAGCCTATAAAGCGCACTATGCCGCTTTCAAGCGCGGGGAGTATGGAGTCGCTTTGAGTTTTAGACCACCTGTGACATTCATCCAGCAGAAGATATGTCGGCCTGCCGTATAGCTTAAGATCCTTTTCGGCCTGCTCTATCACCTGCCTGACATCCTTCACTCCGGCGGTTACGGCGTTGAGCTTTGCTATGTTCGCGCCTGTATGCTCCGCAATAACGCTGGCGAGCGTGGTCTTGCCGCAGCCTGGCGGGCCGAAGAATATGCTTGACGTAAGCGTATCCGTTTCTATCGCCCTTCTCAGCAGCCTGCCCTTGCCTACGATATGCTCCTGCCCGATAAACTCATCAAGCGTGCGCGGTCTCATCCTGTCCGCAAGCGGGGCGCGCCGCTTTGCCGAAGCTGAAAAAAGATCCATACCAAGCCTTCCTTTCAAATAATAATTATAGGCCGATAAAGCTACAGCTTCATTATACGCCAAACGGCGGGTTTACACAATCTGCATGGCTGAGTTATAATGCAAATGCGCGGCGCCAAGCTTGCGTAAACGTAAAGGAGGGATAAATAAATTTGAGACGGCAGATAGATGTGCTTAGTGATGAACATAGCTCATTCAGAATAATATGGAGCCTTGCCTGGCCTATAATGCTTGAGCAGGTGCTCATAATGCTGGTTCAGTATGTTGATACGGCAATGGTGGGCGTCATAGGGCCGGACGCTACTGCAGCCGTTGCGCTGACAAGCTCGACAAACTGGCTTATGAACGGCATACTTGCAGGCGTGGCCATAGGCTTCGGCGTGCCCGTAGGCAACTATATAGGCGCAAACAAAATAGACCGGGCAAGGGCCGTTGTAAGGCAGAGCGTGCTGGCGATAGCCTTGTTTGGTCTGGCGCTTACGGCTATAATGCTGTGCATCGCGCCGTATTTGCCGCATTGGCTCGGTGGGGAGGAGAGCATATGCGCGGACGCTACGAGGTACATATCAATAGTGTCGCTTGCATATATAGCTACCGCGTCCGTGCAGATATGCTCAAACATACTGCGCTGCACGGGCGATACGGCCACCCCGCTTATATTCAACGTTTCAACTAACGTTATAAACATGGTGCTGAATTTCCTGCTTATATATGAGCCGAGGGAGATAACCATATTCGGCAGCAGCTTCCGCATTTGGGGGGCAGGACTTGGCGTGAGCGGAGCTGCGATAGCGACGGCGGCGGCAACGTTCTTCTCGGGCTTTATGCTGCTCAGGGCGATGTTCCTTGACAAGTTCCGCTGCAGCATAAGCCTTAAGCAGGATTACAAATTTGATAAGGCGATATGGGCAGACATGGTAAAGGTCGGCTCTCCCGTAACGTTTGAGAGGGTATGTATATCCGCGGGCCAGATACTTATGACTGCCATGGTGACATCGCTCGGCACGGCCTCGCTTGCGGCGCACTCGCTCGGCATAACGGCTGAATCCATAACATATATGCCTGCGTTCGGTTTCAGTGCGGCCGCGACCACGCTTGTTGCGCAGAGCCTTGGCGCGGGAAGGAAGGACAAGGCAAAAAGCTTTTCCAACATATGCGTTACAGGCTGCGTTATAATGATGAGCTGCCTGGGCGTGGTGCTGTACTTTGGCGGAGGGGCGATAATATCGCTGTTCACGCCGTCCGAAGAGGTGGTAGAGATAGGCGCCGCCGCATTGAAGGTGGAGGCGCTCGCCCAGCCGTTTTTTGCGCTTGCAAACTGCATATCCGGCGCTTTCCGCGGCGCAAGGAAGACGAAGTGGCTGTTCATGTTCGGCCTTGCGGGCATGTGGGCTGTGAGGCTGCCCATATGCTTTGTGCTTACAAAGTATACAACGCTGGGCCTTACCGGAGCATGGATAGGCATGGCTGCCGACCTTACGGTAAGAGGCCTTGTCTCGCTTGTAATGTACAGGGGGGATAAATGGCTACAGCTTCCTGAGGCCGCAAAAGCAGAAGAAGCGGCGGAATAGAGCAGCAAAGCAGGAAAAAAGCAGCCGTAAAGCCGCTTTCAGCCTGTCAAAAAACACTGGGGTTGTTAAGGGGCGGCTGCCCCTTAAGCTTTATTCCGGCTCTGACGGCATGCACGTCAGAACGGATGAAAACCCAGAGGTTTTCGTACCTTCGACTTTTGCCGCCCGGGAGCGGGAGGCAAAACCCGTGAAAACTCGAAAAAGTGGCGTTCAGCCACTTTTTTGACACTCTCAAAGCCTGCTCTGCTATAACCGCATATAACCCTCAAGCAATATCCGACAGAGAGATATGCCCTTGCGCCTTGCGTAGATTGTAAAATCCATAAGCGCTATGCAGGCTGTTCTTTTCTCTAATATATCGCTTTTAATATACATATGGCGCCCCCGTATTCGTATCTGCCCTCATTCGCGTTTGTTACGACTATCCTGTTCTTGTCAGCTTCAAGCTGCTTAAGTATTATGCGCGGCACTGCAAACAGCGAAAGCAGCATGAGCGCCGCCAGCACTACATACAGTATATTCCATTTGCTGAAGGTGCGCTTTTTCATATACAGTCCTCCTCCCTTGAAAATACTATGCTCGCGCTGGTGCCTACGCCGGGCTCGCTCTCAAACGCCAGCTTTGCATTGTGAAGCGTGGCTATCTCCTTGCATAGCGCAAGGCCTATGCCCGCGCCGCCGGCCCTGCGACTCCTTGATTTATCCACCATATAAAACGGCTCCGTCAGCTTATCAAGCTCCTCATTCGGTATGCCTATACCGTGATCCCTTACGGTTATGCGGTTATCCTCGGCGATAAGCTCGATCAGCGCGCCTGACGGGCTTGCTTTTGATGCGTTATCTACAAGGTTTATTATAAGATCGAGCAACAGGTCATGCTCCATCAAAAGCGTATCCACACCGCACGCTATGCTTATGCTCTGCCCGCGCGCCTTCAGCTGCTCCGCACAGGCTGAGGCCGCCTCTTCAAGTACGGCCGTTACGCTTTCCGCTTTAAGCTCAAGCTCGCCTGCGCGCCGCAATACTATCAGCTGCATAAGCTTTTGGCTGAGCCTTTCTATCCTTGTGCAGGCAAAGTCTATAGCCATGAGCGAATCGTATCTTTCCCGCTCGGTAAGCTTTGTTGCAAGCAGCGTCTCCGCATTGCCCTTTATGCTTGTCATGGGCGTTTTAAGCTCATGCGTCAGCGCGGAGGTGAACATGGTCCTTCTTTCAGCCTCGAGCTTAAGCTCGCCTATATGCTTTTCAACAGCGTCCGCCATGGCGTTAAAGTCGGCGGCAAGCTCGCCTATCTCGTCGTTTTCGGCTACTGCTGCGCGGTTATGGTATAAGCCGTCCGCAATAAGGCCGGTAGTATGCTTCAGCGTTGCTATGGGCTTAAGTATGAGCCTTGTAAGTATAACGCTAAGCATGCCGCCCGCGACTATTACCGCAAAATTGACAAGCGTAAACCTGTACGAAAGCTCCTTGATTGATGAATACACGTCCGTTATGTCGTCAACCGAATAAAAACGGTAGCGTTCGCCGTCTATGGCGGCGGCGCTGCCGGATATCAGCAAAGCTCTTTGCCCTATGTCCTTTATTATATACTGCTCATCATCGGTTGCAAGCGGAAGATAGTCCGATGGGGCTATGGGTGAACAATTATATATCACGTCCTCATCGCATAAAAGCACGGTGCCGTCGTCAGCATATTTTGTGATGAGATACTTTGCAAGGCTCCTCTTTGCGGTGAAGCTGTATTCCGTATCCACTCTTCCCGTCATGGAGTTTAGCCACCCCGTAAAGCGCACATGCCTGTCCGTAAGCGCCCTTTCAACGGCGGAATCTATGCCGCTCCTTCCGGAGCTGTACAGCATTATGCCGCCGCACAGCATGGCGGAAAGCGTAACCACTATCATTGCGGTAAGGGATAGCTTGAGCCATAGCTTCATATATATATCCTCCGCTTATCAATCCTCCAGCCTGTAGCCGAGCTTTGTTATGGTGCGTATGCTGTCATGCAGATCAAGCTTTTTTCTTATCTGCGCAATGTGTACGTCCACTGTCCTTGTTTCGCCCACATAGTTTGCGCCCCATACCCCAAAGAGCAGCTTTTCCCTTGTCAAAGCAATGTTTTTGTTTTTTGCCAGCATCACAAGAAGGTCGAATTCCATGGGCTTTAGCGTTATAAGCTCGCCGTTTCTTTTGACCGTGCGCTCGTTGGTGTCTATCTCAAGCCCTGCGGCATACAGTATGCCTTTAAGCTTGCCTGCGCGCTCAAGCACCTTTTCTATGCGCACAAGAAGCTCCAGCACCTCAAACGGCTTTACTATGTAATCCTCGGCACCGCCCTTTAGCCCGTGCAGCTTGGATTCTATATCCGCCTTTGCGGTAAGGTATATGACCGGTATGCGGTAATGCTGCATGTACGGCATAAGCTCAAACCCGTCAAGCCCGGGCAGCATTATATCGAGCAGCGCAAGATCGTAATCCGGGTCCTTTTCAAGCGAGCGCGCCGCCTCAAGCCCGTCAAAGAACGCCGTCGCCTGATAGCCGGTTGCGGTAAGGTTTTTTACTATTATTTTTGATATGGCTTCGTCGTCCTCGGCAACAAGTATGCGGTTTCTGAGCATGCTGTGATACCCCTTTTGATTTCTATATTTATTATACATGCTTTTTGTAAACGTTTTATCAACGTTTTGTAAACGTATTGTAAGCGGGCGATAAAGGCGGCTACGCCCCGACCCTCCTGCGGGAATAAATGCTCGTTGACAAGCCATATCCGTTATGTTATTGTTACAATACGCGTATGATATCATGCGCATATCCGGCATGCAACAGCACATGACCGGAAAAACAAAGAAAGGGTTTTGAAAGATGGTTACATTCAAAATCGACGGAAGAACGGTTCAGGCCGAGCCGAACACCACTGTGCTTGAAGCCTGTATGGTCGAAGGTATCAAGATCCCCACTCTGTGCAATCTTAAGGACATCAACAACATCGGCGCGTGCCGCATGTGCCTTGTTGAGGATGCAAAAAGCGGAAAGCTGCAGGCGAGCTGCGTGCTGCCGGTAAGCGAAGGGCTTGAGATAAAGACCTCCACCCCCAAGGTGCTGGAAGCCCGCCGTGCCGTACTTGAGCTTATACTGAGCGACCATGACCGTTCATGCCTTACCTGCAAAAGGAATCAGACCTGTGAGCTGCAGGCTCTTGCCAACGAGATGGGCATAGAGGATATAGAGTTCCAGGGTGAGCGCATAATAAAGACCATCGATGAGCTGAGCCCCAGCGTAGTGCGTGATAACAACAAGTGCATACTGTGCCGCCGCTGCGTAGCCGCCTGTGCCAAGACGCAGGGCGTGTGCGCCATAGGCATGCAGAACCGCGGCTTTAAGACCCAGATAGGCTCCGAATTTGGCAAGAGCCTTGGCGAGGTCGCGTGCATAAACTGCGGCCAGTGCATAGCAGCCTGCCCCACCGGAGCCCTTAGCGAAAAGGATTCCACCAAGGAGGTTTGGGCAGCGCTCAACGATCCCGATAAATTCGTGGTATTCCAGCCTGCTCCCGCGGTGCGCGTGGCGATAGGCGAGGAATTCGGCATGCCGATAGGCACACGCTGCACGGGCAAGCTTGTATCGGCTATGAGAAGGCTTGGCGCGGACAGGGTGTTCGACGTTGATTTCGCCGCAGACCTTACGATAATGGAAGAGGGCACGGAGCTGCTGAACAGGATAAAGAATGGCGGCGTTCTGCCCATGATAACATCGTGCAGTCCGGGCTGGGTTAAATACTGCGAGCATTTTTATCCTGATTTCATACCCAACCTTTCCACCTGCAAGAGCCCGAACCAGATGCAGGGCGCGATAACCAAGACCTACTTTGCCGAGAAGAACGACATAGACCCGCACAAGATATTCGTTGTGAGCGTTATGCCCTGCACGGCGAAGAAGTTTGAAATAAAGAGGCCCGAGTTTGGGCGCGATGGATATAGGGATGTTGACGCTAACCTTACAACGCGCGAGCTTGCGCGCATGATACGCCAGGCGGGCATAGACTTTGTGCATCTGCCGGACGAGGAGTTTGACGATATGCTTGGCGAATCCACGGGCGCGGGCGTCATATTCGGCGTTACGGGCGGCGTTATGGAAGCCGCGCTGCGTACCGTTGCGGACCTGCTTACGGGCGAGGACCTTGAGAACATCGAATATGCCGATGTGCGCGGGCTTGAGGGCATAAAGGAGGCCACGGTGAGTGTTGCCGGAATGGATATCAACATAGCCATAGTTCACGGCACCGCCAATGCCTCTAAGCTGCTTGACGCCATACGCAGGGGAGAGAAGAGCTATCACTTTATTGAGATAATGGGTTGCCCGGGCGGCTGCGTGACCGGCGGCGGCCAGCCTATAGTTGACGCCCGTACCCGCTACTTTGTCGACCCGCGCGCTGCACGCGCCGCCGCGACATATTCTGAGGACGAGGCGAAGATGATACGCAAGAGTCACAAGAATCCGTCCATACAGAAGCTGTATAAGGAATTCCTTGGCGAACCAAATTCCCACAAGGCGCACGAGCTGCTGCACACAACATATGTTGACAGGAGCAAGGCGTGATATAATCTTTGAATAAGCTTAAAAGTGGGGGGGACGGCACACGCCGTCCCCCCCACTTTAAGCGTAGAATAGCTTAGCAGCCGCCTATCATTATGCGGATTATCTCCTTGTCCGTTTCTGCCATGCCAAGGCGGGCAAGGTCGCCTACGTTGCGTATGGTGTTTTCAACTCCCTTGGTAACTATTCCGTCGCCGCCGCAAAATTCAACGCCCTGGCGCTGCATCTGCCAGCCGAGAAGGCCCGCCTCCACCGCGCTTGCAATCTTTGCCGCGCAGCTTGGCTTTGCGCCGTCGCATATCATGCCGCTGTTTATCGCAACGGCGTTCACTATGGTGTGCGCTATCTCGTCGGCCTTTCCGCCATGCATGTAGCATATTCCGGCTCCTGCCCCGCAGCCTGCGCTCGTAGCGCCGCAGTATGCCGAAAGCCTGCCTATGCCTGTTTTAAGATGTATCGTAACAAGATTTGATACGGCAAGCGAGCGGTACAGCACATCGTCCGGCACGTTAAGCTCGCGCGCATATACTATCACGGGAAGGGACGCCGTCATGCCCTGATTGCCGCTGCCGGAGTTTATGACAACGGGCAGCTCGCACCCGCCCATGCGCGCATCGGAGCCGGCAGCCGCGGCAGCCTTGGCCCTGTTGTGTATTGAGTTGCCGTAGGAGCGTATAAGCACCCGGCCTATGCTCGCGCCCCATGTGCCGTTGAGCCCTTCCTCGGATATTGCGCAGTTGAAGGCTATCTGCCTGCTTAGCACCTGCTTTATGTCGGCAATGTCCACTTCATCGGCAAAATCGACTATGCTGTTCACGTTAAGAAGGGTCCTGTCCGTCTGCTCAATGCGCTTGTCCTCGCTGTATTCCCTGAAAAAGAGCGCCTTTGAATCCTTTTCTATCCTTATTATGTTCGTGTGGCTTCCGGCGATTTGGACAAAGGAGGAATGTGCGGCCTTTGATGCAAGTATTTGTATATCAAATATAAAGCCGCTTGTTGACTGCTCAACGCGTATTTCCGCCTTGTTAAGATAATCCTTCATGGCCGCTATGTCCTGCTCCGTTACGTTTGAAAGCACCTCAAGCTCCGCATCGGCGTCGCCTGCTACTATTCCGGCGGCTACAGCGGCTTCTATACCCCTTTGGCCGCCGGTATGCGGCACGATAACGCTCTTTACGTTTTTGATTATGTTTGCGCTTACGCATACCTTTACCCTGTCAGGGAGCGCGCCAAGGGTCTTTCTTGCAAGTGCGGAGGCATAGGCAACGGCTATAGGCTCCGTGCAGCCCATCGCGGGCAGCAGTTCCTCTTCAAGTATGCTCACATATGCTTTGTAAAGCTTATTATCCATGCTGTACCTCCTGTCTATACGTTTGATCATATTTAAGATGTAGAATATGTCATAATAATTGTATAACAGCATGGGCCAACTTGTCAGCATAATTGTCGCAAAACGGAATATATTATTTCTCCGGCGCACGGCGTTTACATTTCGCTTACAACTTATTGATTGTTTGTTAAAACATGCCAATTCCCCCTGCTGTTATAATACTGGCAAAGGGAGGTAATCAAGTATGAAAAAGCTGTTTGTGATGATTATATGTACAATTATGCTGCTTGGCGCCTGCCAGCCTACGCCGCAGAAGCAGGTAGTGGTGCAAAAGGATATGGAGCAGATGATAGAAAAGGCTGTTTCATCGCCAAGCATCCAGACCATACCGGAAATATCGCCGCCCCCTGATGAGCATAAGCGTAGCGCGCTTTACGATAAGCTGGGCATACCGGAGCGCTATACGGAGGACATTGCGGACGCGTCCGGCAGGTTCCGCTTTACGGCTGATATAGAGCCGATGATACCCGATGCCGACACGCTGCCTATGGCGTGGGTCGAGGCCGCGAACTTTGAGCAGGAGCTTGTGAGCAAGCTGTTCAATGCGCTGTGCGGCGATACCAAGATGTACGTTTACGATTTCCGTCAGACAAAGGCGGAAATAGAGGCTCAAATAATAGAAGATAAAGAAAGGCTTGCCAAGGCAAAGACCGAGCGGGAGAAGAAATTCTGGAACGACGTTATAAAAAATGAAGAAAAAGCCTATAATGAAGCGCCGCAAAGCATAGAATACAAGCTCAGCAACGGCACGCTGCAAAGCGAGGACATTCAATTTGAGGAGACGGACGTGCTCGACGGCAAGCGGACGAGCCTTATTGCGATAGAACATCCTAAGAAGCGCGGCGGCCGGTATTTCAGCATAGCAAACAACACGGAATATAAGAATTCGGGCGGCTACAGCTATAAGGATGAATACGGCAACACCCAGGTGTTTTCGCAGCGGAGCGAATCAAGCTTCAGCTACATGCGCGATTATGACGAACACCCGTTATTCGCGAATTATGAAGGGCATGAGCGCGACGAAAGCATCAAATCCATAAGCATAACCGCGGAGGAGGCACAAAGATGCGCCGAGGATTTCCTAAAATCGATTGGCGTTGAGGATATGGCTGCGGAGAAGGCAACGTTTATGAGCAGCTACTATGATGATGAGGAGCTTGAGCGGCTCGTCCGCTGGATCACTGAAGAACGCGACGCGGAGGAGCTTGCGGGAATAATATCGGAATACGGAAGCGTAGAGGCCTATTTTAACCGCGGCAAGGAGAGACAGGGCTATGAAATAACCTTCTTGCGCGTGCTGAACGGCGTGAGCGTCGTAAGCGACCTTGATTCCACCGTGAACGTCTCCACAGACGGCGACATTACCGCGGCGCCTGAATGGTACAACGAAAAGCTTAGGTTCATTGTAGACGATAAGGGTATCGCCGCAATAGAGTGGACTCAGCCGTTGAAGGTCGTCGAGCTGATATCCGGCGACGCGGCCGTGCTGCCCTTTGGCGAGATACAGGGCGTTTTAGAAAAGATGATACAGGTAACAAATGCCGATATTGCCGCCGATGAGCAGCTGAGCATAGATGCGACGCGGCTAAGGCTCTCCCTTATGCGCATAAACGCGCGCGATACGTTCACCCGCGGCCTGCTCGTGCCGGTTTGGACGCTGTACGGCGTGGAGTATTACGGCAGCGAAAGCGAAGCCTTTGACGGCGGCTGGCCAAAGCTTATAGTCAACGCCGTAGACGGCTCAATAATAGATATGCATAAGGGGTATTAAGAAAGCGGGGCAGCCAGGTTTGGGGCATACCGAACAAACCGGCGCCCGGTATAGCATATGCCGTAAAAAACTCGAAAAAGTGGCGCTCAGCCACTTTTTCGATACTCTTAAGGGAGCGCTTTTGCGCTCCCTTGATATGCTTTGTTGGATTAGGCCTTGGGGCCGGCCTCGATTATATTCCTGGGCATGTCGGAATACTTCTCGAAATTCTTCACAAAGCGGGCCGCAAGATCCCTAGCCGTGGCTTCATACTCGGCATCGTTGTTCCAAAGCTTGCGCTGGCTGAGGAATTCGTCCGGCACGTTGGGGCAGCTTGTGGGAACCATAACGTTGAATATGGGGTCGAGCACGAACTCGCCCTTTTCAAGGTCGCCATTGAGGGCTGCGCTCACCATAGCGCGGGTGTACTTGAGCTTCATGCGGGAGCCTACGCCGTACTTGCCGCCTGCCCAGCCGGTGTTTACAAGGTAAACGTTGGTGTGGTGCTTCTCTATGCGCTCACCGAGCATATTGGCATATACAGAGGGGTGCAGCGGGAGGAAGGGCGCGCCAAAGCAGGTGGAGAAGGTGGTCTGCGGCTCAACTATGCCGCGCTCGGTACCGGCAAGCTTGGAGGTGTAGCCGGATACGAAGTGGTACATAGCCTGGTCGGCATTGAGCTTGGAGATAGGAGGCAGCACGCCGAAAGCATCAGCCGTAAGGAATATAACGGTCTTGGGATGGCCGGCGACGCCTGGAATCAGGCAGTTGGGGATATAATCCACGGGATAGCCGACGCGGGTATTCTCGGTAAGGGAACCATCGGCATAGTCAAGCTTCCTGCTATCGGGGTCCATTATAACGTTCTCAACAAGGGAGCCGAACTTGATGGCGTTCCATATCTGGGGCTCATTCTCCTTGGAAAGGTTGATGCACTTCGCGTAGCAGCCGCCCTCTATGTTGAATATGCCATTCTCGCTCCAGCCGTGCTCATCGTCGCCTATAAGGCTCCTGTCAGGATCGGCGGAAAGGGTGGTCTTGCCGGTTCCGGAAAGGCCGAAGAACAGCGCGCTGTCGCCATCGTCGCCAACGTTGGCTGAGCAATGCATGGTGAACACGCCCTTCTTGGGCAGCAGGTAGTTCATCACGGAGAATACGCTCTTTTTTATCTCACCGGCGTACTGGCTGCCGGCGATTATTACGGTGTGCTTTTTGAAGTTTACAATTATAGCGGCCTCGCTGTGTACGCCGTCTACCTCGGGCGAGCATTTGAAGCCGGGGGCGGCTATTATGGTGAAGCCGGGCACGAAGTCCTTAAGCTGCTCCTCGGTAGGACGGACGAGCAGCTGATGAATGAACAGGTTCTGGCTGGCAAGCTCGTTTACAACGCGCACGGGCAGATGATAGCTTTCGTCTGCGCCGGCAAAGCCTTCGAATACGAAAAGCTCGCGGCCCTGCAGATACGCGGTCATGCGGTTATATATGGCTTCATATTTCTCTTCGCTTATGGGTACATTGATCTTGCCCCAGTCGATATCGTCATGGATATCGGGAGCGTCGACAACAAAACGATCGTCAGGCGAACGGCCGGTATACTTGCCGGTGGTAACGACAAGCGCGCCGGTCTCGCTCAGCGTACCTTCGCCGCGGCGGAGGGCATGCTCGACAAGCTGCGCCGGAGTAAGGTTCCTGTACACGGCCTTGGGCGCTATTATGCCAAGCGCCTCGATGTAATCACTCATTTTCAAAAAGCTCCTTTCAATGCATACGGTTAGTCATAACTTGAACCTTGATTGATTATACCTTGCCTGCGGGGTTATTGCAAGCGGGCTGAGGGCTGTGGTACAATAATAGTATGAAAAATAATAAAATAAACAAGTATACAATGCTGCTGTGTATACCGTTGGCGCTTATGCTGAGCGCCTGCGGCACAGGCGAAGGCTACCCTCCTGTTGAGAAGGTAGAGATACAGCATATCAAAACGCCGCAGCCAACTGTTGATGCGACCATAGAGCCTACCGCGGAGCCGAGCGCGGAGCCGACTCCGAAGCCTACGCCGGAACCAACGCCCGAGCCTACTCCTGAGCCTACGGCGTACCAAAGCGCGGATTATCCGCTTACGCCCAAGAGCCTGAGGACGCATGAGGGCGGCAGATATCCGGAGGAGGAGAAGCTTAACGGCGATCCGGAGCTTTTCAGGGCTGTTGTGGATTTAACTAATCAGGCGGTGTTCATATACACAAAAGATGAGTTTGGCGAGTATACAAAACTTGTGCGCGAGATGATATGCTCAGGCGGCATAGAGGAGAGCAGCAGGAGCCCCCGCGGCACGTTCACTATGCAGCAGGATTACAAGCGTTTTGCGTTTTTTGTTAACTTTAATTGCTATGCCCAGTATTGGAGCCAGATAAGGGGCAGGATATACTTCCACTCCGTGCCGTATTCCGAAAGGGACGACAGGTTCCTTATGGAGGAGGAATTCTGGAAGCTGGGCGAGCCTGCCTCGCATGGGTGCATAAGGCTCATGCCGGACGATGCGCAGTGGATATACCTATACCTTTGCCCGGGAAGCACCGTGATAATAACGGACGAATTTGAGCCTGACGCGGAGCTTAGGGCAAGGCTGATGCCCAAAGCCACGCCTGAGCCGGACTGCTACGAGATACAGAAGAAAAAGTAATTATTATATAGATGAAGGAGGAATGCGATGTGAATGTCCTGCTTATTAACGGAAGCCCGAACGAGAAGGGCTGCACCTATACCGCGCTTAAAGAGGTGGAAAAAACACTAAACGAATGCGGCATAGGTACAGAGCTGCTCCACATTGGCGCGGAAGCCATACAGGGCTGCACCGGCTGCGGCGCATGTAAGGGCGGCGGAGAATGCATATTTGATGATGATAACGAGATAGTTACTATTGCAAGAAACAAGCTGAACGAGGCTGACGGGCTTATAGTCGGAAGCCCCGTATACTTTGCCTCGGCAAACGGCTCGCTGATAGCTTTTCTTGACAGGCTTTTATACGGCGGCAAGGTAAAGTGCGCATATAAGCCCGCGGCGGCGATAGCCAGCGCAAGAAGGGCCGGCGCCACGGCCACGCTTGACGAGCTGAACAAGTATTTTTCGGTGAGGCAGATGCCTATAGTATCGTCGCAATACTGGTGCATGGTGCATGGCAACACTCCGGATGAGGTGAAGCAGGATCTTGAGGGCATGCAGATAATGCGCACCCTCGGCCGCAACATGGCGTGGCTTCTCAAGTGCATGGAAGCCGGCAAAAAAGCCGGAGTACCTATGCCGGAAAACGAGCCGAGAATATCCACGAACTTTATAAGACAGCTTTGATATTAAGAAAGAGAATTTATATGAGGATAAACATTGATACTGCGAGCATAAAGCCGATGACAGCATGGCTTGAAGAAAGAAGGCGCGGCAATACGGACGAAAAAAGCTTATGGAAATACTGGAGCTTCCGCAATACAAGACCGAGCTTGCGCGCTATGCGAGCGTACTGCCGGTATGCGGCATAAGCAAGGAAGAAGCGAAAGACTTTTTCATCAATTTTGATAAAAAGGAATTCGATAATCCTCGTCGGCAGATAAAGAAGCCCATGTTTTTTGGATTTCTATAACAACATGGACGCCATGCTTAAAAAGGCAGCTTTTTTTGAGGAACTTGGCGAAGAGGATGTAACCCTTATACTTAAGCTGCTCAGCGCCGCGCTGCCCGACGCTATGCTTGAGGAAGAAGACGACTTCAACGTTATGCTTACCGTATCCATAGGCAATTCGCAGGGCTATCCATACGACAACAATATAGTTTTTGACGTTGCTACGTTTGACGCTTTCCCGGATAAGGACTCGCTTGTACATGTCCTTGCGCATGAAATACATCACGTGTTCTTCAACAGCCTTGTTCCGGAGGAAATATCGTCTCAGCAGCTTTTTGCGCTCAACTTTGCGTTTGAAGGGCTCGCCATGCATTTTTGCAACAACGCGGAAACAAAGCTGAAGCCAAAGAAGTATCCCGAGCTTGCGCAATACACCACATGCGAAGCCGACTTTGCGCTTTATGACAGCGAATTTGACCAGCTTTTTGATGAATTTAAGCAGCTTCTTTACAGCTCTGCCTCAATGACGCAGGAAGAGGTATATAATCTTATAGCCGATAAATACGAGCGCTTTGGCTATATAATCCGCATAGACGGTTCAAGTCACAGCATAATGCAGTACCCGACGTATTATCTTGGCTGCTTCTTTTGGGGCAGCATAGACCTATCGCTTGGCAAAGCCGCGCTGATAGCCACGCTGAACGAGCCGGCTTTGTTCATAACAAACTATAACGAAGCTGCCGGCAGACTCGGCTATGCCGCGCGATACAGGCTTTGATATAATAAAACAAATGCCGCCCGAAGGATACGCTCCCTCAGGCGGCTTTTATTTTACATGCAAGCTTATTTCCTGTTAGTGACCTTATTTAATATCGTCACGAACGCCCATATAAGCAGTATCACGGCGAATATGCCTACCATTCCCTTCAGCATGAGCAGCAGGGACGGCAGCAGCGTATCCGGCGCCCAGGAGAATGACATTGCGCTGAGTATAAGCTTCATTGTGTGGTTCCTCCTTTATAAAAACTATATCAGGTTCAAAGCATTGCTTCTATAAGCGTTATCATCAGGCCGCCCGCAATAACGCTTGCTATCTGGCCGGATACGTTGGCCCCTGCGGCATGCATCAGCAGGAAGTTCTGGTTATCCTCCTGCTGGCCGAGCTTATGCACAACGCGGCTTGCCATAGGGAACGCGGAAATTCCGGCGGCGCCTATCATCGGGTTGACCTTGTTTTTAAGGAACAGATTAAGGAACTTGGCGAACAATACGCCGCCCGCAGTATCAAATACGAAGGCAACAAGACCCAGCCCGATTATAGCAAGCGTTTCCACGGTAACGAAAAGCTCCGCCTTCATCTTGAACGCGACCGATATGCCAAGCAGCAGCGTGACAAGGTTGGCAAGCGTCTTTTGAGCCGTGTCTGACAGGCTGCCGAGCACGCCGCACTCGCGTATCAGATTGCCGAACATGAGGAAGCCTATAAGCTCCGCGCTCTTTGGCGCTATGGTGCCGGCGACTATCGTAACGAATATGGGGAAAAGCACCCTTGTGGTGCCGCTTACGGCGCTCGGGTTATACGGCATGCGTATTTGCCGCTCACGCTTTGTGGTGATGAGCTTGATTACAGGCGGCTGGATTATAGGCACAAGCGCCATATATGAATATGCCGCAACCATTATGGGGCCTTGATAATTTGATCTAAAGTAGTTGGCAAGATATATGGAAGTCGGGCCGTCGGCAGCGCCTATTATGGATATGCTCCCCGCGTCCTGAAGGGTAAAGCCAATAAGCCTTGCCATGATAAAGGTGAAAAATATGCCAAACTGCGCTGCCGCGCCGAAGAGGAACATCTTCGGGTTGGAAAGCAGCGGCCCAAAGTCTATCATGGCGCCTATGCCTATAAACAGCAAAAGCGGGAAAAGCTCGGTAGCGATTCCGGCGTTAAAAAGGGTCTCTATAGCTTCCGTATTGACAAACGGCAGGTTGACCAATATCGCGCCGAAGCCCATGGGCAAAAGCAGCGTAGGCTCCATATCCTTCTTTATGGCGAGATAGATGAGCACGCCGCCTATAACTATCATAAGCAGCTGCTGCCATGTGAAGTTTGCAACGTTTGAAAACAGCTCGACAAATTGTTCCAATGCAGTATCCTCCCTTAATATTCTGTGCAAAGCAAGCTTTCTTACACATAAAAAGGCTCTTGCCCGCTTTTCATAGTGACTAACACTTGCAAAGCAAGCTTTTTAATACATAAAAAGACTCTTGCTCGCTTTCCAACAGTCGATGTGCCCATACACACGCCAACAAGCGGCAAAAGTCTCACCAATCAAGGCGAAGCGGGTCATAGACCGTGATGACGCTTCAACCGCCCTTGTTTCCTCGGGCAGGTTACTCCCCTTTGCTATGCGTAAGTATTATATCAAAGCGCCGCTTTGTTGTAAACGGTCAAAACGCGGGTATGTAGATGGTTCAATCAATAATAATGCCTGTGGCAGCGCTAAGCATGAGCATCGCCGCATCGCCGGCTTAACAAAAGGGCGGCGAGTTCACTTTAGAAGCGATTTCCATTCGCCCTTTTGCTTATGAAAGAAAAGCTCGCTGATATCTTCATTCAGAAAGACCGTAAGCATTTTATCCATTCCGTCCGCCAGGCGCAAGCGCGCCATTTCCTCCAGAGAAAGCCAATATACCTCGCCCTCCTCCGATGAGGTCAGGTTTCCTTCAAATTTGTTCGTTTTTTTATATAGCAAGACCATATATCTTGAGCCGTCTTCATTCGACCAGTCCTTAACGCCGCATAGCTGCGGAGAAGATATTTTCAGTCCGGTTTCCTCCAATACCTCCCGTATCACGGCGTCCGTAAAAGATTCTCCCTTCTCCACATGGCCTCCGGGAAAGGTGATCCCGGCCCAATCGCAATTGACCTTATTCTGCACCAGCACTTTATCCCCATCGCATATCATGCACATATTGGTTATTGTGACAATCTCGGTGCGAGTCATAAAGCACACCCCCATTCAAAAAATGTCTAAATCCTGTATAGAAAAAGTCCACCGTAATTCTATCGAAAATTATGGTGGACCCGTGGTGGAGATAAGGGGACTCGAACCCCTGGCCTCAGCATTGCGAACGCCGCGCTATACCAGCTTAGCTATATCCCCAAGGCAAATAGTATTCTACAACAAATCCGGCGCGATTGCAAGGGTTTTGTTGCGGAAGTTTTGAGGGGTTCATGGTAACCTGAAATAGGACAGAAAAAAGAGCCATATCAGATGCGGTATAATTGAGATACACAAACAAAAGTCAGGAGGTCTACAATGACTCAGGAAGAGTACAGCACAGGAAACAGGTGATTTCGGGACCTGATGAAGGAGTAAATGGCGCAGATTGATAAACTGTTCACACAGACGCTGTCCAAAGCAACGAGAAGTATACTCCAAGCTTGCCGCCGCGCTGAAGCTTCGCAATGGTAACAGTGCTGCGGCAGCCAAGGCGGCAATACCGTTCTGGGGCATTGACCTCTTATATACCAAGAAGCAGAAATAAAACGGCTTGGCAGGGTCGGGCGCGGCCCGTTCACTTTTTCTTGATAAGCCGTTTATTTCTGCTATTTGCACTGCGTAAAACAAAAGGGTATGCACCCGTCAAGGCACATACCCTCGTTGTCAGCAATCCTTGTCTGGCAACTGCCATAATTCTTGTTTCATAAAACCTGTTTTATGAACAGCTACCCGGGGGCAGACTTTTAGCCGTTTCAGCTTTATATGCTGTTTGAGGCTTATTCTTCCTCTTCATCCTCGCGCTTGGCCTGCTCGATGATCTTCTTAGCCTCGCTACCCGGCACGTCCTCATAGCCTATGAACTCCTTGGTGAAGGAGCCGCGGGCCTGGGTCATGGACCTGAGGTCGGTAGCGTACTTGACCATCTCGCTCATGGGCGCGCGGGCAACCACCTCGGTTCCGTCCTCAACGGGGTTCATGCCCTCCATAACGCCCCTGCGCCTGGGCAAGTCGCTGGTGATGGCGCCCACATAATCGTTGGGAACATGAATGTAATAGCGGTAGATGGGCTCTATAAGGGCAGGCGCGGCATGGGCGCAGGCTTCCTTGTAAGCAAGGCGGGCTGCGGACTTAAACGCGACCTCCTTGGAATCTACGGGGTGATACTTGCCGAAGAACAGCGTGGCCTTCACGCCGGTCATGGGATAGCCGGCAAGCACGCCGTGGAGCATGGCCTCCCTGGTACCCTTTTCAACGGCGGGAATGTATTCCTTGGGAACAACGCCGCCGACTATGGCATTGACAAACTCGAAGTCCTCGCCGTTGGTCAGGGGCTCAAAGCGCATGTTGACGACGCCGAACTGGCCGCTGCCGCCGGTCTGCTTCTTATGCTTACCTTCGGCCTCCGCAGTGGCGCGGATAGTCTCACGATACGGTATACGGGGGTCTGCCAGCTGGGCTTCCACGCCGTTCTTGTTCTTGAGCTTTGAGCAGATGACGTCAAGATGCACCTCGCCAAGTCCGCTGAGCAGCACATCGCCGGTCTCAGCATTCTTTTCAAGGGATATGGTGGGATCCTCTTCAAGCAGTTTGTTAAGGCCTGCGAACACCTTATCCTCATCGCCCTGCTTCTTGGCGGATACCGCCAGGGATATGGCCGCCTTCGGGAAATCTATGGGAGCAAACTGCACGGGAGCTGAAGGATCGCACAGCGTATCGCCGGTGGCGGTGAACTGAAGCTTTGCAAGCGCGCCAATATCGCCGGCGATGAGCTTATCGACCTGAATGTTCTTTTTGCCGCGCATGATGAATACGTTGCCGCTCTTCTCGGTCTTTTCATTGTTGGCATTGTACAGCACGGTGGAAGCATCCAAAACGCCGGAGTGTATCTTTATTATTGAATACTTGCCGAACTGGTCGACAACGGTTTTGACGACCTGGCCTGCGAACTTGCCGTAATCGGCCATGCTTATCTTGCTGCCGCTCTTAACGTCGGTAGCATCGGCGGGCTTGACCTCCGCTGCCGAGGGCATGTAGTGAACAAGATTGTCAAGCAGCGTGGCTACGCCTATGTTGGGGGCTGCGGCACAGCAGCAAACGGGGGTAACAATACCGTTCTTTGCGCCGTTGCTAAGGCCGGAGAGTATCTCCTCGCGGCTCAGCTCGCCTTCCTCAAAGTACTTCTCCATCAGCGCTTCGTCAGTCTCCGCCGCGGCCTCGGTAAGGGCCTCGTATATGCTCTGGGCCTGGCTTTCGAGATTGGCGGGGATGGGTATCTCCTTTTCGCCCTTGCCGTCAAACTTCCTGGCGACCATGTTAGGCACGTCTACATAGCCTACGAATTGGCCGCCTTCCATTATGGGAAGCTGCACGGGAACTACGCTCGGCCCGAACTTTTCATTTATTTCAGCCATAACCTTTGTGAAGTTCGCATTTTCGCGATCCATCTGGTTGATGACTATCATGCGCGGCTTGTCGTGCTTTTTGCACATTGCCATCGCCTTTTCAGCACCGACGACGGGGCCTGATACTGCGCCGACAACTATAAGCGCTGAATCGGCAAGCGCCATTGCCGCGCTCACTTCACCGTAGAAATCAAAGAAGCCGGGCGCATCTATAACATTGATCTTGGTGTCCTTCCACTCGAGGGGAGCAAGCGCTGCGTTTATCGATATTGTGCGCTTTATCTCTTCCGGGTCATAGTCGGTGGTGGTAGTTCCGCTTTCTACCTTGCCGAGACGCTCAAGCAGCCCGGCGTTGAAAAGCATAGCTTCGGTAAGGGTGGTCTTGCCCTCTCCGCCATGACCGAATATGCCTATGTTGCGAATGTTTGCTGCGGTGTAGTCTTTCATCTTGCTGTCCTTTCCCGTATTGTATTTGAGAATATAATTGTTTATTAAAGTACAGGCCAAGACAACCGCTGCCCGCACTAACTATATTATTGTATCAGCCGAAACAAAACTTGTAAACCCGTTTTGCTCTAAAAAGCCTAAGAGCGAAAGCATATTTTTACTCAAAGGCTATCAAGCGTTATCCTGCCGCTCAGTTTGCGTCCGTAGGAGCCGTGCCGTAGGGCTGCCATGCCGCGTCCGGCTGCTGTCCGGCCGCAAGCGGGGCGCCTGTGCCCACGAGTATTTCCGGCGGATTCCCCTTGTATTTATCCGTATAAAGCAGCTTGCTTTCCTTAAGCTCGCCGTTTACATACATATCCTGATACGCCTCGGCTACAAAGTACTTGTGGCCCGGTATGCGCTCAAGCTGATAGCCCTGCGGTATGGTTGGGTCGTTTGTGTATATTGTCTCCTCTATCCTTGAACGCTCCTCAAGTATCTCGTTTCTTGATTTATACGTTACTCCCTCCGGCAGCGGAGCGCCGTAGATATACACGGTTATCACGTTCCTGCGGCTGCTGCCTTCAACGGGAGCCACCTGAGCGAATATATAAGCCGGACTATCCGTATTGTTCTTCCATACAAAGTCTATTCCCCTTGTGTCAACAGTAGCGTCAAGGCCTACCGGCACATAGTCAGAGGGTATGGTATGCGCGCGCCTGTCCACTATCTCCATATTGGCGCACAGTAGCGCATTGTAAAGCGTTGTCGATACCTGGCATATGCCGCCGCCAGCCTGCAGCGTATACTCCTTGCCGCCGCTTATACCGTTTGCCGGCTTCCAGCCAAGCTCTATCGTCCTTGGGCCGACTATGGTGTTAAAGCTCCATTGTTCGCCTGGCTGCACAATGTTGCCGTTAATTATATCGGCAGCTTTTTGTATATTGAATTTTCTGTTCTGCTTTATCTCGTCGTCCCTAGGCGCGGAGAATTTGGTGGTATAGCTTGAGATAAGCTGCGTTTCCGCCTTTATATCGTCTATGTTGCCCGTCGGCAGCACGGCGTTAACTATTGCGTTTATCTCGCACACAAATTCGCCGTTTGAAAGCGCATTCTCTATCTCCTCAGCCGTCGCTTCAACATTAAGCGTACGCCCCTCGTCTCCGGCAACGTATTCAAAGCGTTCCTCGCTCGCCCAGTCGGTTATAGGCCTTGCGTAGGCGTTGGTGGCTTCCTTATTCACATTTTCGCTCATTGCGCTCAGCGCCGCGGTTATCCCGGCCTTATCCCATGTATAGTTGGCGTCGTATTCGCCCATAGTGCCGCCGGTTATCTCAACTGTCTCGTCCTCGCCCGTCCTGCCGTAATTCAAGCCGTCCGCAAGCGCCTGCGCTATGTCGTAATCCATGCCGAGCGCGGTAGAATCAAGCGTCCAGCTATCATCGCCAGCCTTTATTGTAACAGCGACCGTTTTAAGCTTTTTTTCGGCGGCATTTTTGACAAGCCCCGTAGCCTCCTCCGGCGTCATGCCGCTCACGTCAACGCCTATAAGCCTTACGCCCGCCTTGAAGCGCTTGCCGCTTTGCATAAGCTTATCCATATCCGCAACGGCGTCCGGCGCGGAATTGTTGGAAAGCGACACTATGACTATAACGCATATCAGCGCGGCCGCCGCGAGCGCTATCCATTTAAGCAGATTGGAGGCTTTTTTCTTCCTGCGCTTGGTGTTGGCGCCGCTTCCCCTGCCGTTAGAAGATGCCGAAGCTGCGCCGCCCCTTGCTGAGCCGGAGGCGCGGCTTTGCTGCCGGTAAGCCTGGCTCCTCTGCTGAGTCGCCTGCGGGCGTTGATAATAGCCGCCGTAATTCCCGTTGCTTGCCTGAGCCAGCTTTGATTTAGATGTCCTGCCTGAAGAAGCCGCGCTTCCCCGCTGCACAGGCCTTGCAGCGCTTGCCGAGCTTTGGCTGCTCTTTTGGCGGGCAGGTTTTTGGGGCGCGGCTTTGGCCTGCGCTCCCTGCCGCTTCGGTGAAGAGACCGCCTTGTTTTTTCGCATATATGATGGGAGCTGCGGGCCCGGGTCGTAGCTTCCGGTTCTTTTTTCGTTCGCCATATTTCCTCTTTCTGCACTAAACGGCACAAACTATCATTTTATATTGTAGCTTAAATTAACAAGCTGTGCAAGATGAAGCAGAATTGTTCATAAAGGCTGGTAAATTTCCACTCTTAGTGATAATATACCTTATACCTTAGTAGATCACGATACTCTGTTGATAAGGAGCAGAATTTATGCTTAACAATAAGCCTGTAATATGCCTTACGTCGGACACAAACCTTTTTACAAAGCCGCAAGGCCCGCGTGAGATCGCCACGCCTAAGGCCTACAGCCAGGGCATAGCCCGTTCCGGCGGGGTGCCAATAATAGCGCCCGAGCTTTGCCCTGAGGAGCTTAGCGAGCTTGCCGACGCGCTTCTGCTTACGGGCGGCTGCGACATAGAGCCCGAGCTTTACGGCGAAAGCAAGCTAAACGACACAGTGCTTGTTGACCCGATAAGGACTGAATTTGAATTTGCGCTGGCCAAAGCCTTTTTAGCTAAGCGCAAGCCCATAATGGGCATATGCAGGGGTATACAGGCGATAAACGTTGTGCTCGGCGGCACGCTGTATCAGGACCTTCCGGAGCAGTGCGGCTACATACACACGAGCAAGACGCTCAGGCATTACATATACGCCGAAGAAAACACCGTGCTGCGCAGCCTTTTCGGGGAAAAGTTCAAGGTCAACAGCTCGCATCATCAGGCGGTCAAGCAGCCCGCGCCCGGGCTCAGGATAGCTGCACGCTCCATAGAAGGCATAATAGAAGCCGTTCAGCACGAATCGCTGCCGGTTATAGCCACACAGTTCCACCCAGAGCTGCTCTGCGGCGAATATCACGACGGCACCACGCAGGATTTTTCGCCGCTGTTCAGACATTTTGTGGATATGGCAAGAGCTTATGCCGAAAGCAGGGAATAAAAACGCATAACGGCTAATATAAGCCATGCTTGACATTCCAGCGGCCCTTTGCTATAATACAAAAGCTGACGAGGAGAGATGTCCGAGTGGTTTATGGAGCTGGTCTTGAAAACCAGTGATGTCGCAAGGCACCGGGGGTTCGAATCCCTCTCTCTCCGCCAAATAAGATAGCTTATACGCCGTCCTATTTGGCGGATAGCCGAAGGATCCGTACCTCGCTATTCAGCAGCTAAGGCGTGGAGAAGTACCCAAGTGGCTGTAAGGGGCTCCCCTGCTAAGGGAGTAGGCTGGGGTGACTGGCGCGAGGGTTCAAATCCCTCCTTCTCCGCCAGCTCATAAGAATCCGAGAGGCATTTCCTCTCGGATTTTTATTATGTGTCAGTAATATGACCATTCGTTATAAATCCCAAACGTGCTATACGCTTAACTCACCTACAAATGCCCATGCGGAAATATCGATAGCAGCGTTCTCCATTTCCATAAGCACATTGCGTTTTTCCGCAATAATCTGGTTGAGGTTTGCCTGTTCAATATCATAATTCTGCATGAGCTTCCTGAAAACGCTGTCCCACTCCGTTTCCGTGCTGCTCTCCTCCGGCAACATCATCGATACCTTTATCCACGGCATGTCCGGCCTGCTCGGCGATGCCAACAGGCTCATCACCCTGCTTGTCATCTACCTGTTCGTCTCCCTGTTCAACTTCTTCGTGGCTTCCGGCTCCGGCAAGGCCATGATGATGATGCCTATCATGCGCCCCCTCGGCGAGATCCTCGGCATCAATCAGCAGATAATGGTGCTCGCGTACCAGTACGGCGACGGACTTACGAACACCTTCTGGCCCACCAGCTCCGTTGCCCAGCTGTCCCTGTGCGGCATGGACTACGGAAAGTGGATCAAGTCTGCGTGGAAAGCATATCTCTGCCTTATCGCGGCTGCATTTGTGCTTATCGTGATCGCGGATAAGATAGGCTACGGCCCCTTCTAAGCCGCAAGAAATATTGCCAGCAAAAACCGCCGCTGTCTCATAGACGGGTGTCCGTAAAACAGTTAATCCTCCGTATGGCTTAGACAATGCGGAGGATTTGTTTATGTCTAATCTTCAAACTTGCTGGCGGCAAACGGTTTG
>OIZL01000302.1_pt1 | contig 40334 bp, 39 predicted proteins | sample 1588541 | NCBI WGS metagenome assembly OIZL01 (sample SAMN03283285) | human gut metagenome | biome: human-associated habitat; material: feces | host: Homo sapiens | place: Peru | collected 2012 | reverse complement strand
AGAGCGCCCTGACCTCGGGCGATTTAAGCAGCTTTTTCTGCTGACCCTGATTGAGTTCGTCAAAAACCGTTTGCAACGCTATCTTTGTTTCTGCCGCTACAGCTTCGGCGGCAAGCGTCCATCTGCCCTTGTCACTCATTGACCGACACCCCCCATAACATTCAGCGCATTTTGCATATCGGCAATTTCTGCCGCGTTTTCGCTCTGTGCCTGTTCATACGCCGCCTGTGCGGCGGCTAGGATGCTGTAATCCTTCCACGGGCTTATCATTTCGCCTGCGAACACCGCGCCGTCTGCGCGCGTCCACGTCTCTCCGGCAGGGACGTAACGATAGCCCTCAACAAATGCGCTGCATTTGCCGTCAAGGGCGGGGACGTCGAAGGCGCGAAGACCGCCGGAATCAGCCGTATGGCATTTAAAATCTGCGTCTATGTAAATCGTCATGCTATTGCCTCCCTTATTCAAGCCGGATCATGTCGCAGTAAAACTCGCCTGTACCTTCCATACCGATGTAATAGCTGTCGTTGCAGTTGGTGATATCAACCGAAACGTCTGTGTAGTCTGTTATTGCCCCGGTAAGCACGGTGCAGATGTCAGGATACGTTCTGTTATACGCACCGAGCGAATACTCCTTGCTGGACGCACCAAACTTTTTTGGATAAGTTGCGGAATGGACGATGTTCTTGACGCGGAAATGCAGTGTGTCGTATTTTTCAAAGCTCGTTGCCGGGGTGAGCCGCCAAGGGACGTTGTTTGTTCCACTCGGGTCGTTAAGCTGAATGATACCGTTTGTCAGCACCACCACGGCGCTCTGTCCGCTTCTGTTGACAAGCGTGTAACCATCCGCCAGAGCTCCGTCCTTTAGGATGTAAAGCGAAAACGACAGCGCCACGGCTTCTGCCTGACCGGCTGCGGTAATGCTGACGCTCTCGGATTTTGTGTCAGTCCCGTTGCTTATGGTCACAGTCCACGTACCGGCGGCGGGAACCTTAAAGACGAACTGTCCCCGCGCAAGCCCCGCCGCGTCTGCCTCCAAAACCGTCCCGCCGTTTGAGCACGTACAGCTTGCAGCCGTAGTCGGGAAGCTTGCAACGATGTACCCAAAGGCAGAGGAAGTGGAGATGTTGTTTACGGCGGAGACGAAGCCTGCGGGAAAGCTCAGGGGATCGGCCGCAGCGCCCTTGGCGCGTATCGCCGCCGCGACGGAGGTCAGATCGCTCTCAAGCTGAGCGCTGTCGATTATTTTGTCAAACGCCATCAGAAGAAGCCTCCCGTCCATGTCGGCAGCGCGGCAAGCGTGGAATCGACGATCTCCTGCTTGTCCTCCGCCGTCCAGTAATCCACGCCGCGCACGGGCGATGCGCCGGTGTCGCCCTTGTCGCCTTTTTCGCCCTTTATGCTTACCGCCTCCGGCGCAGCGTCGCTCGCCGACTTTTCCCAGCTGAGCATCCCCGCCCCGCTTACCGACGGCAGCCATATTTTCAGCGCCGGTTCATCGGTGTCAAGCCATATGTCGTACTTGGGGTCGTCCGGCGCTTCCGGTCCGACGTATACTCTGTCTCCGCCCGTATCGCCCTTTTCACCCTTTTCGCCCTGCGCGCCGGTCTCGCCCTTTTCACCCTTTTCGCCCTGCGCGCCGGTCTCGCCCTTGTCTCCCTTTTCACCCTGCGCACCGGTCTCGCCCTTGTCTCCCTTGTCCCCCTTCTCGCCCTTCTCGCCTTTTTCGCCGGGGTCGCCCTTGCCGCCCATAATGCTTGCGGATGCCGGTGCGGCGGCTGCGCTTGATTTCTCCCAGCTCAATATTCCCTCGGCACTGACCGTGGGGTACCACAGTCCCTCTGAGCCGCTGCCGCCTGAGCCGCCCGTGCCTCCGGACGCGCCGTCGGCACCCTTTATGCAGCCGCTGTATTTCCAGAGGGCAGCTTCCGCGCCGCCAGTGAGAGTACATTCATAGATATTACAGGTAAGCGTATTGAGATACCTGTCGCCGCTCAGGGCTTCCGCTATTCCGGAGTCCGCGAACACGGACGGAGCGGACGAGGTTCCTGTGAGCGCCGTACCGGAAAACCATCTGCTTCCGCGCACGCCCGTATCGCCCATATCGCCCTTTTCGCCTTTGTCGCCCTTTTCGCCTTTGTCGCCTTTGTCGCCTTTCTCACCCTTTTCGCCGCCCGTGCCGCCGGTAAGCTTACCGTTGTTCACCCATATACCGTTGAGCGCATCCCAGACATAAATGTCATATGGCGGCTGCATACCTATTCCGTAGGCGTCGCCCGCCTCGGGAGAGGCGATCCTTTCAAGCTCGTCTGCGGAAGGAAAATAGCCCTTTATGCGCAGACCGGAGGACGCGCCCGCTTTCAGAATAAGCTCGTTGAGTGCGGTGAACTCATCGGAGGATTCAACGGCGTTCTCGTCTATCGCGCTGCTTTCGACATACACCGAAAATCTCGGCGCGATCAGGAGCCTGTTTTCCGCGCCGTAGAGCCTCACCTCGCAGTCGAGCCTGCCGGGGCAGGCGGTGGTCTGGGCGGTAAGGTCGTAGATAACGGTGTCGTTTTCTATCGAGCAGCTGTTGAGAAGCTGTGTGCCGTCGCTCTTTTCCGCCGCCAGAACAGCGCGGCAGTCGCCGCTTATATGATAGGGCTGCGCGCTGCGGTTAAAGCAGATCTCAAAGCGGTGCGCATTTTCGCCCTGGCGCAGTGTAACGGCGCTGCCGCCTGCCGCCGCGTCGAGATCGAGAATGATCCTGTGCGTTCTGATATTCATGCGTATCGCCCCTTAAATGAATATGTATCCGCTCTTGCCGCCGGTTTTTTTGCTGCCGTAGGCCTTGTCCCATGCCGCCTGGCTTTTCGGTCCCCACGCGCCGTCCACGGCTATTTTGTAGCCCATATTGCGCAGCTCGCGCTGAACGACCTTTGCCTCGCGCCCGTCGGGGGCGGTGTTGGGGTAGTACGTCCTGGAAGCTCCCGAAGACGGCGCGTCCGGCTGAGGCAGCTCGTATCCGGGGGCGTAGCTGCCGGTCATATAGTAGTACCTGTCGGCGCTGATAAGTCCCATGCCGTAAGCGGTCTTTGGGTTTGCGCTTATCCAATAGCTTTTCATCCGTTCGGCGGTCTCGTCGCCGTAAAGCTCCGCGTAGCCGGAAAAATCGCCGTATTTTGCTCTTGCGGCGGCGTCGCTGCGCTTGTCGGAAAGCACCGCTCTCTCATCCTCCGCCGCGTCGCGTTCCCTGCGGTACTCCCGCTCCCGCTCATCGTTATAATCGTCGAGCGCGTCGGTGTAGCGGCTGTATTCGTTGTCGCGCAGAGCCCTGAGCGCGTCATATTCGCCGGCAAGTCTGCCGCCCTCGTCTTCGTAGCGGCTGTACGCAAGGCGGTACAGCTCCGGTATCACGTCGCCAAGCTTCGTGAGATAGCTGTCGTACTGCTGCCGTCCCGCGTTCTCGGAGTAGCTTGACGCATAGCCGCCGCTCAGTGCGGCCGCCTGTCCGGCGCTGTCCTTCATCGCCATTCGTCCCTGGGAGATGTAATCGCTTTTGTACTTTGCGTACAGAGGGTCGTTTTTTGCGTCATAGCTGAAAGCCGGGCGGGACTTTATTTTTTCGTAGCTTTCGCTCAGCTTTTTGTCGTAGCTGTCGTCATACGCGGGCTTTTCCGCCTCGGCCGCCCGTTTTCTGGTAGTTGTCATTTTATTCTCCAATCGTATTATTTTTCGCAGTCAGTCAGGCGCGGCGATTCGCGCAGCTGCTCACTCAGCGCAGTCCATTCTCCATTCCCCGTCCGCATAAATATACGCCTCCGCTTTTTTCCACTCTCCGTCCGTGAAAATGTATATCTCCGCCGATACAAGGGCGCCGTCAGGACATATCATGCTTTTACCCTCAGGTATATCTGCCCCTCGACCGGAGCCGTTACCGCCGTATCAGGCGCGGCGGCGCCGTAGGCAAGCGGGGAGAGCACCGGTATGCCGCAGTACATACGCCAATGATCGGGTATCTGGAGGGCGTCCTGTGCCGACGGCTCCATTCCGAAGCCTACCGCCGTTCCGGTCCGGTTGAACTTCATCGCCCAATGCAGACGGTAGAGCGGCAGCGTGTAGACGCTGCTGCCGCCGACGCTGTCGTTCACGGTGAGACGCACCGTGAAGCTGTCGCCGGAGAGGGCGCCGCCGAGTATCGCGGGGCTTGACCATTTGTCCGACCAGACGCCGTTTTCATATCCCGTCAGCGCCGTCTCCGCACCGTAGGAGCCTCCGGCTGGCTGGATATTCGCGCTTACCGCGCAGACGTTGCCGGAGAGGTCAGTGCAGGCGGCGGAGAAGCGCAGCTTGTAGAAAGCGCCGCCGTCCGTCTCGGCTCCGTCCGCATTGCACCGCGCCGCGGCGATCGCCGTAAGCGACGGCGCAACGTAGGGATAGAGCTTCACCGCGACGCTTATCGAGTGCTCGCACCCGCGTGTGTCGATAACGGTGCACACGATCGTCCCGTCCGTGCCTATCACGTCGGAAAGCACCGTCGCCGACGCTGAGGATACCTCCTTCCCGCCACAGCTTATCCTGTACCCGCTTATCTCCGCGCCTGCGCAGTCCGTCATGTCGATAAGCCCCGTGTCGAAGCGCACCTTTGCACGGCTGACGTTTGTCAGGAACTGCGGCGTCTGCGCTTTTGGATTGACCGCCGTGACCGTAACGGCCTCGCGGTAGAAAACGGGGTGCATATCCTTGTCAGCGCTCAGCGTGAAGCTGCCCGTGACCGGGGAGCCGACGGGGCTTTGGCATGCGGCGTCTGAATAGCTCTGCACGGATACGCCGATGCTCAGGCTCTTTGCGGCGGTGTCTTTCCGGAGCCATGAGCGCGGGCAGACGTATGAAAGCGATGCGGCGAACGCGTCGGAGACGGCAAGCGTCTCGCCGCCGCAGGAAAACGACGCTCTGTGGTAGTTGCCGCCCGCACGCTTCATCGTGAGCGATACTGAGCCGAGTGCGGATACGGCGGGGGAGAGATAGTCGATCGTGCTTGCGTCCTGCGTGTAGCTTCCCGCATATACTATCTGCGGATTTACGCAGTTCCAGCCGGTATAGTATTCCGCGCCGCCGCCTGCAAGATAGACGAATATATAATATTTTGTGTACGGCAGAAGCTTCAGGGCGTTCGCCGTGAGTACGCAGCCGTAGCCGGTGGAGGCGGAATAGACCATTTTCGCGGTGTTTGAGTCGGGAGGCACGGCGCGTGCATTGCACCATTCGGCAGGGCTTGCGCTTATTTTGAAGCCGAAGCTCTGCGTTCCCGCGCCGTGGCCGTAGAATATATTGCTCAGCCCTATTGCCGCCTGCGACGCGCCCGCCGCGCCGGTCGTGAAGTCGTAGCGCACGACATAGTTGTTGTTTCCCGTGAAGCCGCCCCAGCCTGCGTCCGTGCCGATGGCAGCGCCGTTCTGATAGAACATTACGCCCATAGTTTATCCTCCCCGATCATCCGCCCGTGTATTTGATGCCAAGCCCGCCCTCGTTGAGGACGCGCCATGCTCCGCCTATCTGCAATGTGTCCTCAATGGCGGTGTTTGCGATGTGCAGCATGCCGTCAACGCTGTTGTACCAGCCGCGTTTATGCCCGTCTATCCAGAACTGCCAGCCGGTGGAGGTGTACAGACCGAAGGTCTGTCCGGAGGAAAGGCGGTAATACTCCGCCCCGTCCGCACCCTTGACGACTGCGCCTGTAAATTGCAGGTTCTGGGATATCGCTATCCCCGTGACCTCCTCGTTCGTCTCTGGATCGGTCACTATGCCGCGGCGTATCTCCCCGTCGAGACTTGTCATATAGCTTTGCAGCACGGCTATGCTGTCCTCCGCCGAGCTTATGAGGGAATCATAGTTATAGCTTTCCACGACGCCGCGTGCGCTTTCGCTTATACGGCTTTCTATCTTCTCCGTGAACGTGCCGAATTCCGACCTTGCCACGAGCGTTGAGGAAAGCTTTTCCGCCGCCGCGTCGGTATAAAGCCTCTGCTGCTCCTGACTGCGGATTATATCCCCGCTCAGGCCGTCCGCGGTCTTTACTATAAGCGCTCTCAGCTCTCTGGCGTTTTTGCGTATCTCCTCGCTGCCGTCCTTCTGCGCCGCCGCCGTGACCGCATTTGCTCCGGCGGAGACGGACGGCGCGTGCGTAACTCCCTGCGCCTGCTCCGCGCCGAGCGCGCCGTTGAGCTGCTGCGCCATTCTTACGAGGTAGGAGCGGAGCGAGGCAAGCTGCTGTGTCGGATTGCCGTTCAGGATCGGCGGCAGCTCATACATACTCATCCCTCCGTCAGCTCAAGCGTAAGGGAAACGAGCTTCATTTCCCCCTCGCCCGCAAGCTTTATTCTCATATGATCGCACCGGCGCACGCGCAGCGGTATCTCTATGCTGCCCAGGCTGTGCCGGTGGACGCGTCCGGCAAACTCCCACACGCCGGAGGAGTCGTATTCCGTGAACAGCTCCAGAACGCTCCCGCAGCCGAGCAGCGCACGGAGTATCAGGCGGCTTATGTACTTTTCCCCCGTGTATTCAAGGCCAAGCGCCCCGCTCTCGGCGTACCATTTCACGGTCTTTTCCGTTTCGCCCGCGCCGCCCGTGAGAGCAATTAGCCTGTTGTCCGCGATGCAGAAAAGCTCGTCGTCCACTCTGGCGAAGCACTCTGCGCGCAGTCCGTCCTCGCGGTACCACAGTCCGTGCGCCATGTCGTATACGAACAGCGACGGCGCGTTTTTTTCGTCGAGCATGGAGACGTAGTATTTCTGCCCCAGCACACCCGCCGCGGCGTGCGAATACCGCCTGCCGCCGAGCGCGGCGGAGACGCTCTCCGGGAAACCGCCCTGATAGGCGCATATATCGCTCCGTGATTTGTAAAGCAGCGTCTCGTTTACCACAGCGAGACTTTTTTCGCTGCCTTTTTCAACGCCTCTGCACACCGTTTCGTCCACCTGATGCGCCCCCGCCGCCGACACGGAGATCCGGTGCAGGCAGTTTTCCTTGAAGAATATCGGCGTACCGAGGTAGTTCACCGCGCCCGTCCATACCCCGTCCGAGCCGACGCTGGCGCGCCACGAGTCGGTGGAAAGCCCCATGAACTGATTCCAGTTTTTGAAATCTCCCAGTGCGCAGGCGTAAAGCTCGTTTATGTTGCCCGCGCCGTCGTTGCCGTAGCGGCAGCCCCACAGCCGGTTGCGGCACTGACATACATAGTCCGTCTCCGGCACGGTGCGCTTTATCGTGATGCTCCCGCCGTCGAAATGTCCGGGCGAAACAGGTTCGGATACAAGGACGATATAATCGCTCTCGCTCTCCCCTCCGCCTATGCCGTATATTATCTTGCTGCCGTTGAGGCCTTCAAAGTGTGCGCCGGCAACGCTCACGCCGTCATAGAGCGAAAATTTTTCCGGCAGCTGTCCCTGGGTGGTAAAGGTGAGCTTGGCGTAGACGCTTTCTATGCTTATCCACTGCTCGCTCGCCGCATCCCAGCGGCACAGCGCCCCTTCCCCCGTGTCGAGCCACAGTGCGCCCGCCTCCGGCGCATCCGGCTCGTATTCGCTCTCGGTAACGTCTTCGTAATCCTCCCCCTGGGCGCTGCATAGGGTATAGCTCACGCGCCCCGTATAGCTCCAGCTTGCTTCCATGCTGCCGTAGTCGGCGGGGTCGGCGGTGTTGTAAAAAATCTTGTCGGGGAAGATGCAGATGTACGCGCCCATGCTGACAAGCCTCTTTTCGCCCGGCGCAAGATCCGTTACGGGTGTGGGCAGGCCGTTATAATAAAGTGTGCCGCCGTCCACCCACGCAAGCGCATCCTTTTCTATAAGACCGCCGGGTGCGCTCAGGTGCGCGGAAACCGAGCGCTTGTTTCTCACCCCGAGCATCGGATAGCAGCCGCCGGAGAGATTTTCCATATCGGTAAATGCGCCGTCCGCGCCGCGAAGCCTCATGTCAAGGCCGCGAAAAACCGATGTGACCTTTTTTCTGACGGCTTTTCTTTTAAGCGAGGGATAGAACATATTCTCACCGCCTTACCAATATTTTTTCTTACGCTGCTTTGCCGTGTGATCGCGGTTGTACGCGTTGCGGAAAGCGGAGTATGCGCTTTCAAACATCGCGTTTGAGTTGTTGAAGCGGTCATATTCGCAGTTGGCGTAGTCTATCTGTGCCGAGAGGTAATGGATATACATCTCGTCATACGGCGCCTCCGCCAGCAAGGGCGTATCGCCGCCGCTGCCGGTATACGCCGGGGCTTCCTTTGCCGGATCGCCCTCGTATGCGTCGGTTATCTCGCGCTTCACCGCCGCGTCAAGGCGGCTGAGCCATACGAGCTTGTCCGCGTAGGAATAGCCGTTGGGCTTGAGCCGGTCAACGCAGTCTATCGCCTGCGATACCGTCATACCGCGCTTTTGTTGGCGTCCTCAAACGCCATGATCTTTTCGAGCATTTCCTCTCTGTGCTGCAAAACCTCCGCAACACATTCCGGAACCTGCACCTCGACGCCGCGCTTTATGAGCCATGTGCGCTCGTTAATGCCCACGAACACATCCTCCTGTTCGCGCCTGTCCCGCGGAAGTCTGATTTTAACGGTCTTTTCGCCTTTGATCTTTCCTGCCATTTTATTTGTTCCTTTCATTTTTAAATAATTTATTTAAATAATTCAGAGTGAGGAATGAAGCTCTCCGCGCTGCTCTGCGCTCATTGATGAGCGCAGAGCGCAGACTGTCAAAAAACCATGTATTAAAGTCAGATAACAGAGCAGCAGGGGAGCTTGAGGGGGCAAGACCCGCCTCAAATTTGATAAACCGCCGTCGGAAGCCTTGATATATCAAGGCTTCCGGTAACAGCAATCTGAACTCTTTCAAAATGCTCGGCGGAAAGCGCGGTCAAAAAAGTCCTTGCAGGACTTTTTTGACAAGCCGCTCGATTGCGTCAGTTTTCCTTTGCGCTTGCGGAGAACTTGGGTGAGACGGACTCGATGCGCAGGAGATAGTTTTCGATGAGCAGCTCTGCGGTCTTGAGCGCCTTCCAGCCCACGGAGGAGCGCTGATCAAGGGGGTCTGCCGCGCCGGAGGAGCCGCGCTGCTTGACGATTATCTCAAGCCCGCCGCCGCTGACCTCAGTCACGCCGTATGCGCCGTCTCCGAGGATGAGCGTACCGAACACGGCAAGCCCGTCCTTTCCGCCCTCGCCGGGGAAGATGTCGGCGTTGTCCGCACAGGTGACAGGGGTGTCAAGTGTGAGCGTATCGGCGGTGTTTGACGTGACCTTGGCGCGTGTGCCGCCGATGATGACGAAGCGTCCGGCAAGCGCGTCCGCCTCAACGCCGGCGGGAGAGCCGTCGAAGGGGACAGAGAGTGCGTTTGTAAGTCCTGCGGAGGCGTTGACCCTAAGATTGCGCGTGTCGGGTGCAAGATCCGCGCCGCAGTATATTTTTGCCTCTGTGGTCTGCACGAAGCGCACGCCCGCGATCTCGCCGATCTCGCCTTCATAGAGGTTTTCGGGGCTTGCGTACTTGTGCGCGTCTATCCATTCGCTGTCTCGCATGAGGTCGTAGGCGACATAGGGGTGGATGATGCCGACATACTTGCCGTTGATGGTCGGGGTGTTCTGTGCGCGGAGCTTTGCAACGGCGCGCTGGATAAGCTCCACCGTGACGGCGCAGTTTTCGTCGAGTGCAGCGCGGCTTGTGATCTCGGTGGCGGTACCGCCGCTTATCCTGTCGGCATAAATGACGTTCGTGCCGCTGTGCATGACGTTTCTGACCACGGTGTCGAGCGTCGCGCCCGCCTGTCTGCCGAGCAGCTTTGCCGATTCGAGTATGGTGTTGTCAAGCGCGGTCAGCTCAAGCATATCGCTCTGGGTGATATAGTCGCCGTACTGCGATACGGTGCCGGTCACGGTGCTGACGGACAGCTGCTTGCCGTCGGGAGTGACGCCCTCTGTCAGCGGGGTGATCGCCTTGGCAAGAGGCGCGAATTTGCGGAAGCTTATGACCTTGCCGCCGTTTGCGGGGATGGGGCGCTTCTGACCGAACTGGTCGTGGATGAGGTTTGCGCCCGCCTCGTCGAGCAGGGTCATGTCGTAAAAGGTCTTCATCTCGGCGGAAAGCGCCTCGGTTGTCTGAACCTCGTTTGCGAAATACTGAATATCAAATTCCATATTTTTTCTCCTTTTTTAATTTTTTTCTTAATTATTGAGTGCTGGTTTTCAACTTTTTTGCCCTTAACAAATCCTGCACAATCGAGTTAGGAGTTAGGAGTGAGAAGTGAGGAGTAATTGTGTCGGCGCAAGCCGGGCCGGAGGGGTCTATCAGAGTGGAGAGTTAAGAGTGGAGAGTGGAATTATTGTGCCGCTGACGCGGCAGATTTGATTCAAGACTCCGCCCTTGGCGAAGTAAGCGTCCGAATCTCTGATCTGGCTAACACGCACTTATGGTTCCCCTTTCAGGGGAGGCTTGAAATCTGTCGGCTTTGCCGACACCGTAACTCCACTCTCAACTCTCCCCTCTTAATTCAATCCGCTGTGCCAGCGGCTCCTTAACTCCTCACTCCTCACTGAATAAAGCTCCTCACCCGCTGCGCCCTATCATTCAGAAGCTGATCTTTTCCCCCCGCTGTACTCTGCGGATTATCTCCTGTCTTGCGCTGCGGCTCATGCCCGCAGCGCCGCTTTTTATCACGGCGCCGCTGCCCGCGGCGATCGCCGATTCCTTAGGGCGCAGAGTACCGGCAAGTATGCGCTTTGTTATGCTCTCCTCCAGCTCCTTGGCGTAGCTCTTCATAAGCTCGTCGCGGTGGATAAGCTCATACGCCGACTTCACCGGCACACCGCATTTCAGAAGCTCGCAGAACTGTTCGTTTTTAAGCTCACGGCTGAGGTCGAACGCGCTGTGACATTCCCGCGCCTCCCGTGCCTCGGCAAGCCATTTTTCGTAGCGCCGCGCCGCCTTTTCCGCGATGTCCGTGCGCGATGCTTCCGCGCTTTTCGCGTTCACCGCGTCCTCAACGCATTTTTCAAAAAGGTCCTTGTACTCGCCCGTGATAAGCGCGGTGAATTTTTCCTCTCTCGACGGCTCCTTTGCCGCCGCGCCGGGATCGTCCTCCGCGTCGGGTGCGTTCCTTCCCTCCGGAAGCCTCCCGCCGGTATCCTTGGTTTCTTCCTCGGGCAAACTAAATGCTTTCTCCATCTGTCTCCTCCATCTGTACATTTTCCGGGTATTTCTCCGCCAGCAGGCGCAGCCCCGCTCTCGCCGCGGCAAAAGCGCCCCTGAGCAGCTCCCGTTTTTCCACGCACGGCTCAACGTGCAGATACAAAAAGCCGTCGTGCGCTATGACCGTGCGCTTTACGATATGTCCTGCGCTCTCCATTTTCCTTGTCAGATCAATTTCGGCGAAAATCAGCGCAGATATACCGGCGCACACGATGTCGCGCCCCGCTCCGGCGAAGCCGCTGTGTCCCGACGCCTCTATAAAGAAGCCCGCTCCGTCCGTCCCGCAGCTTATTTCAGTCATGCCGGCGCTCCTCCCTCCGCCGCCGCGGCGCGTACCCTTTCAAGTCTTGAAAGCGGCTTTGCTCTGCCGTTTCCGGCGGCGGGTGCGTCCTGGGCGCTGCCTGAAAGGCTTTGCGCAAGCTCCCTTTCGCCGCATCTCTCGGCAAGCTGCGCGGCAAGGGCGCGAAGGCGGATATTTTCGGCGTATTGAGCGGCGTTTTCCGCAATACGTCCGGCGATAATATCCTTGCGGTCGAAGTCCATCATCTCGATGCACGCAAGCGCGGCATCCGCGGCTTTTGGGTCAAAGAAGCCCGCCGAATAGAACTGAAGCGCCATCTCGTTCTGGCTGAGCTTTGAGTAGGGCGAGGCCTTGACCGCCGTGACCTCAACGTCGAACACCGGCAGGCGCAGTCCCATATCCCCGTTCCCGTCAAGGCTCTGCGGCAGAAGACCGGCGTTTGAAAAGCTCACGAAATCCGCCCCGCTCTCTCCCGTTATGCGGAAGCATCTCGGCAGGTCATAGAACTGCCGCATAAGCTCTATGACCATCAGCACGACCTTTTTGTACGCCCTGTAGGCCCCGCGCATATTGTCGCGGGATAGCTTGCTGCCCGCCTCCTGCATCGCCGCGATCGCCGATGCGGCTGTCGCGCCGCCCGTCGTGCCGCCGGAGGACACGTCGCGGTTGCCCGTCGTCTCCTTGAGCTCGTCGATCTTGTTGTTGATGACGGTGACATAAATACCGTCGAGACTGCTGCCGCGCACGGGCATGATGCTGTCCTGACCGAGAGCGCCGTCCACGTGTACGAAATCCTTTGTCAGATCGCCGTATTCCGCCTCGTTGACGCTGCCGTCGCTGCGGATGAAGTGGCGCGGCTTGCAGTTGAAGAGCATATTCTGCATTATCGCCTGATCGCCGCGGTCGATGAACTCCTGCGTGTTTTTGCCGATGTCCACATAGCCGAAGCCGCAGGGCGTACCCTTGCTGCGGTAGAGCGCGTCGAATACAAAGGGGTAGAGCGCGTGGGCGTACCATCCGTTTTCGCGGTAGTCCCGCTCGTTTTCGCTAGCGAAAAGCGGCTCGTCCTGACCGGGGATGAACTTGCAGTAGTGCAGCACGGTTTTTGTGCCGGCGCGCTTTTTGTAGTACCAGTCCACCACGACGCTTTTCTCGCTCACGTCAACGGCGTCATCGTAGATATAGCCTGCCGCGTCCATTGCCGGGGCGGTGAGCTTTCCCTTGAGAGGCGGGTACTCCCGCTCGAGAAGATCGTTGTCGCGCAGCGTCATATAGAAAAGGTTTCGGCTTTGCTGGATATCGGTCACGCCGCCCTCCCAGAACAGGTTTATGACGTCTATCTGCTCTATGTCTATCTCGCCCAGCCCGTTGAGCCTGTCCGCGTTCCAGAACACGCCGTATACCCCCGTGCCGGAGATGAGCTTGTCGTCCATAACGCCGGAGTAGACGCTTTCAAAGTCGCACTCGTCCAGCACCACCGGCACGACTGCGGAGAGGAGCTTTGCCTCCTGCACGTCGCCCTGCTCACGCGGGAGTATCGCGGCGGCGGGGAGTGCGTCCATGGCGTCGGCATGCTTGTTGGCGATCGCGTTGAAAAGCCATGCGCTTGCAGGCTCCACCTGCTCTCTCTCCTTTTTCCTGAGACATTCCCACTGCCGCAGCTTGTACCACTGCTGATCGTCGATTATTCTCTTTTCGAGGTTTGCCCGCGCCGCACGGTATTTCCGCAGGGTCTGGTAAGCCCGTTCAAGCTCGTCTTTGCCGATAGGCGGAGCTTCCCCGAGGTTTTTTTCATTTTTGTCCATTTGCTGCTCCTTTATTTTTATCCGCCGCGTAAGCGGCACATTAACTCCACTCTCCACTCTATTTTATCCGTCGGCTGCGCCGACACATTAACTCCTCACTCCTCACTGAATGAAGCTCCTAACTCTATAAGAACTCCATCCGCTTTCTCGGCGCGGCGGCCGCGCCGCCGTCTATATCCAGCAGGAGCTTGAGTCCGCCCGAGTGCGCCGCAAAGTCGGAAAGGCGCGGCTTTATTGGCCGGGACATGAGAAAATACCGCGTCTCGTCGGCGATATGATCCTCGCCGTCGCTGTCGAGATCCTCGCCCATGCTGCCGTCGTATTGCAGCAGCGGGAGCGTGCGTATAAACGCACGGCAGTTTTTGAAGACATACATCTGCGGATAGCCGTTTTCGTCAAAGGCAAGGCGGTAGTGCAGCTGCATCCAGCCGGGGATGCGCGCATGATCGCCCTTGACGAAGTATATCCCGTGGCGCGCCGCGCATTGGGCGATGCTCTCGCCGGTCTCGCCGTCCCATATCGCCGGGTCGGCGACGCCCGTAATGTGCTTGCCTTTGAGCCAGCGGTGCTCGCGCTCGACACGCGCTATCTCCGTGAACACCTTGTCCGGCGTCCAGCGCACACCCTCGTTCGGCGTTTTCGTGCAGCCGTACATCTCAAGTATCCTGTACGCCACGCCGTCGTAATCCACCGCCCACCAGCCGCAGGAAAACGGCCGGTGGTAGCCCCAGTCGAACGAGCGGTATATTTTCCACGCCTCCGGTATCTCGAACGGCTCTATCACGTGGGTGTACTGCCTGTCTGAGTAATGCTCCGGTCTGTCGTAAAAATCCTCGAAAAACTGCCCCGTATGGATGTCCCACGTCCCGTCGAGCCACGCCTCCCGCAGCTTCGGCGGCAGCGCCTCAAGCTGGCGTATATAGTCCGGCTGTGAGCGCATGAGCGCCTTGTTGTCGCGCACGCCCGCCTGAATGAAGCTGTATTCCTCGCCGTTTTCGCCGCTGTTGTACTGTCTGTCCACAAAAAGCCGCTTTACCCACGCGTGGCCGATGCCGCCGGGGTTGCACGTGAGATAGCAGCGCTTCGGGAGATCCTCCCTCGGTCCTCTCACGCAGGCGGCGAGAACGCGGAACTGCTCCTCGGAAAACTGCGTCGCCTCGTCGATGTACATGATGTCGTACTCGGTCCCCTGAAAATTCGGCAGATCCTTTTCACCCGCGCAGAACCTGAAAATAATGCGGCTGGAGTTGGGGAGCGTCAGCTCCTTTTTCGTGTCGTTGTAGGAATAGCTTCCCTTGGGCAGGAGCAGCAGGAACGGCTTTATGTGGTTTGCGTACAGCTCAGGATAGCTCCGGCGGATTATCACCTGCGTGATGCCCGGATATCTTGCCGCCGTCAGCAGCGCGTTCGTGCGCACCGCCCAGCTTTTTCCGCCCCCGCGCGCGCCGCCGTAGGCGACGTATTTATGCTTGTCGCGGAAAAACATAAGCTGCTTTTTGTTGGGCGCGGGTATAGTCACCGTGATCACCTTTTACTCCACATCCCCCTCGATTTTTATTACCATGCCCTCCTCCTTGTTCTCGCCCTTGCCGCTCTTGTCCCATATGAGATCCTTCAGATCCTTGAGCGCGCCGGTTATCTGCCTGATGTCCTTTATGTCGCGCCCGTCCTCCGGCATGGCAAGCTCTATAAGCGTCTGCGCTCTGTCCACGAGGGCGTAGAATTTTTCCTCTCTTTCCCTCTGTACGGTCTTCGCGCTTTTTCTTCCCGGGCGCTTCGCCGTCTCACTCATACTTTGCCCACAGCATTTTCGCTATCGGACACTTCTCCCAGCCGTCGCGGCAGTATTCGCTCTTGAATTTCTCCGCGCCGCGGCTGAACGCGTTGTGTATCCTGCTGCCGTCCGTCACGCCCTCGCAGTAGATCACGTTCCTGTCCTCTTCCCTGTAAAAGGGACACTGCGCTTCAAAGCTTACAAAATGTCTTGACATTTTCCCTCTTCCTCCTCATCCCCGACGGCGTATCCGTCTCCGGCGCGCATACCGCAAAGCGTCCGTGTTCACGCAGCGTTGCGCGGCGGTCGGATTTCCCTTGTTTATAGTCACGCTACGTGACACATCGTGCCTGAAAAAAGCGGCGTTGATCTCCTCGCCGCGGTTTTGATGTTGCGTCACGTTTCGTGACACCGAGAAGATATCACAGTTTTTCCTCAAAGTCAATCCCCCGCTCCGAAAAAGTTTTTCATTTTCCGCTCTTTAAAAAGTTCTTTACATTTGTCACGTTTTGTGATATATTGATTCTGAGGTGATTTACAATGTCACATTTCAGCGAGACACTGCTCTCCCTGCGGCGCGAGCGCGGTATGAGCCAGCAGCAGCTTGCGGATTCGATGGGTCTTACGCGCAGTGCGGTGGGTATGTATGAGACCGGCAGGCGTGAGCCTGACGTCGATACCCTGCGCCGCTTTGCGGAGTTTTTCCATGTTGATATGAACACTCTTACCACCGGCAGCGCCTCCGGCGACGGGGAGCTTGACGAGCTGCTGGAGGCGCTGCGCACACGCGAGGATATGCGTATGCTCTTCAAGCTTGCCAAGGACGCCGCGCCCGATGATGTGCGCAGTGCCGTAAAGATCATTGAGGCGCTGAGGAATGATTGATTATTATGTCCGTCTTGTGGAGCTGCCGCGCCGGGTAGAGGGCGTTACGGTGCCGAACAGCGACGGCAGCTTCAGCGTGTATATAAACGCCCTTCTGAGCGAGGAGCAGCGCCGGCGCGTGCTTGAGCATGAGCTTGAGCATATCGAAAAGGAGCATTTTTATGTGGATATGCCCGTTTCGCGCATGGAAAAGCAGGCGGACGGGGAGCATATCAATATCGCCCTGCACCCGCCCGCGGGAAAGATAGCGCGCTTTTACTCGCCCGACGCGCTTGCGGAATATATAAAGACCCTCGCCCGTCAGACCGGCGCGGTTATTTAAAAGGATATCCGGAAATGAAAAAACAACTCGACTTTTCAAAATCCCCGATCAGTATTTTTATAAGGTACATCGCCGCGCAGAGGAAGCTTTTTGCGCTTGATATGCTGTGCGCGGTGCTGGTGGCGGTGATAGATCTGGCGTTTCCGTACGTATCGCGCATGAGTATGTATACGCTTCTGCCGAACAGGCTCTTCGCCGCGTTTTTCACGGTCATGTCGGTCATGGCCGCCGCCTACGTGATAAAGGCGGCGCTTTACTATGTCATAACCGTTCTGGGGCACAGGATGGGCGTGCTTGTCGAGGCGGATATGCGCGCAGACGTGTTCAACCATATCCAGTCCCTTTCCTGCTCGTTCTTTGACAGGAACCGCACAGGCACGCTCCTCAGCCATATCACCTCCGATCTTTTTGAGGTGACGGAGCTTGCCCATCACGGTCCCGAAAACATAATTATCTGCGCCCTTACGATAGTCGGCTCGCTTGTCGTGATGTTCACGCTTGACTGGCGGCTGGCGCTGGCGCTGGCGGTCGTCATGCCGCTGTGCCTGTGGTTCACGATGGCGCAGAGGATGCAGATGAAGAAGGCGAATACCGAGGTCAAGAGGAAGACCGCCGAGGTATATTCCGCGATCGAGTCGAGCATCTCCGGCGTGCGCACGGCGAAGGCCTTTGCCAACGAGGAGCGGGAGAGTGCGAAATTTGACCGGGCAAACGATCTTTACAAGGGCGCGAAGTCGGAATATTACCGCGCAATGGGGCTTTATATGTCCGGCATGGACTTCACCATGAGCATCCTCCCCGTCGTGGTCATCGCTTTCGGCGGCTTTCTGATAATGCGCGGCTGTCTCAATTATATAGATCTCATCACCTTTACGCTGTACGTTTCGGTCTTCACCTCGCCCGTGCGCCGTCTGACGCAGTTCATGGAGACGTATATGCAGGGCATGGCGGGGCTTGAGCGTTTTGTCGGCATCATGCGCACCGAGCCGGAGGTAAAGGACGCGCCCGACGCGGCAGTGCTTTCAGACGTAAAGGGCGATATCGAGTACAGGGACGTCTCCTTCCACTACGGAAACGGCGTACCCGTGCTGGAGGATATCAGCATACATATAACCCCGGGTGAGTGCTTCGCCGTGGTCGGTCCGTCGGGCGGCGGCAAGACGACGCTCTGCCAGCTCCTGCCGAGGTTTTACGACGTCACCGGCGGCTGCATTCTCGTGGACGGGAAGGACATCCGCACACTCACGCAGAGGAGTCTGCGCGGGAATATAGGCATCATCCAGCAGGACGTTTTCATGTTCGCCGGTACGGTCATGGAAAACATCCGCTACGGCAGACCCGGCGCAACGGATGCCGAGGTCGTCGAGGCGGCGGTAAGGGCGGAGATACATCAGGAGATCATGAATATGCCCGACGGGTACAATACCTATATCGGCGAGAGGGGCGTAATGCTCTCCGGCGGACAGAAGCAGCGCATCTCCATTGCGCGGGTGTTCCTCAAAAACCCGCCCATACTCATTCTTGACGAGGCGACCTCCGCTCTCGACACCGTGACCGAGCAGAGGATACAGGCCTCTCTCGACGCGCTTGCCGTGGGGCGCACGACCATAATAATCGCGCACCGGCTGTCCACGGTGAAAAATGCCGACGTGATAGCGGTCATCGAAAACGAAAGGATAGTCGAGCAGGGTACGCATAAGGAGCTTCTTGCAAAGGGCGGAAAATACGCCATGCTCTGCGCGGCGCAGGAGATAAAGGAATAATGAGAGAAATCAGCCGGAAGAAATATTCTGACATTGCTTTTGCCGTCTTTTTCATAGCCGTCACCGCTTTGTATATCCGGAAAGTTCCCTACGGGTTCCACTTTTTTGACGAAGCCTGCTGGATAGCCGTACCCGAAAGACTGACGCGGGGCGATTTGTTTCTTTTTGAAGACTGGTCTATGCTCCAGCTGCCGCTTGTCATCCTGTACCCGTTCGTAAGCCTTTATCACGCCGTATCCGGCGGGAACGAAGGCATAATCATTGCTTTCAGATATATATTTGTGTTTTTCCACTGCATAAACGCCCTTCTGCTGTATCTGATGCTCAGAAAAAGCTCCGGCGCAGGCGCACTGTGTGCGGTGATGCTGTATTTCCCGTATTCGCATCTGTATATCCCCGCGCTGTCGTATTACACAATGGCGCTGGACTTCATGCTGCTCAGCTGCACGGTGCTTTCGGTTTACGGGGAGAGAAAAGGCGGGATATTTACGGCGGGGCTGCTGTTTGCGCTCGCCGTGCTGGAAAGTCCCTATCTGGCGCTGCTGTATGCCGTCTATTCGGCCGCCTGCATCGTCTGCGCAGCGTTAAAGAAATCGCCGCATCCGCTTTTCGGCGGCAAGGGCTGGCTGTGCTTTACCGGCGGCTGTGCCGTACCGGCGCTTCTGCTTGCCGCATTTGCACTCAGCGGAGCAGGTATAAAGGAGATCATCAGATCGCTGGGGTATATATTAGGCGATGACACGCACAGCGTGGACGGCAGCATGGGCAAATTATCCGCTTTTTTTCTTGTTCTGCTGAAAAGGACCACGCTTCCGGAAATTCTTATATTTTTGCCTGCGGCGGCATATCTGACCGACCGGAACAGGGAAAGAAGAAAGGGTCTGTACGCATCCGCTCTGATGCTCTTCACCCTGTGCGCAGTGATCGTCAATTTTTTCAATTCCAGAATTGACGGGAGGCTTGTGCTGAGCGCAAAGCTCACCCTGCCTGCCGCGCTTGCGGGTGCGGCGGCGTATATAATGTGCTGTAAAAAGGACCGGCAGATGCTGTATCTCATGTATCTGCCCGGCTGGGCGTTCACGCTGTGTATGTATCTTGCCTCCGATACGGGATATTCTGTCGTCAATACCCCGCTTATGATATGCGCCTGCGCGGGCGTATGCTTTACGGCGCGGCTTTTTTCGGAGCTTTGGAGCAAGGACGGCGCACCGCGCATGGCAAGGCTGCTTCCGGCGGCAATTTTTGCCGCGGCGGTGCTTGCGCAAACGGGATATGAGTTGTATTATGTAAAAAATTACTGTTTCTCCGAGCCTGCCGGAACAGCGATGATGTATGCAGGTATTGATTACGGCATAGGCAAGGGCGAGAAAACGACGGAGGCCGTCGCGCTCTACGAGCAGGACGGGCTGTGGGATGCAACGGCGCCGGTAAGAGACGCGCCGGGCGATTATGTGCTGTATTTTTCCGACGACTGCTGGCCGTATCTTGAGGATTCAAAAAAATGCGCCTCCTTTTCAATGTGGATGCAAAGGTCCGCACCTGCAAGCGATTTAAACAGGCTTCTTAAATATTGGGAAATATTCCCGGAGAGAAAGCCTGATGCTATTTATGTATCCAAAAACATGCTGAATCTTGAAAAAATTATAGAAGCAGTTAATACCGAGCACTTTCCCATTGAGGAAAACGAACGCGGTTATATTATGATACGGCCGCAGTAAAAGCAGGACGGAGGGGAATTATGCTGAACATAAGAAAGGGCGGACACAGGGATCTTGAAAGATACTACTCCATGATGGAGGTAGATTTTGACAGCGAGGAGCTTATAGGCAAGCTTGCCGTACACGGTGCGCTCGTCAGGGGCGAAATGGAGCTGCTTGTGTTCTATGACGGCGAATCGGGCATGGAGATGGGCTACGCGCTGACCGGGATAAAGAATCTTTACGGCTATGTGCTGCTCAAGTACTTCGGCATCTTTCCGTGGTACAGGGGTCACGGCGTGGGCGTGGAGGCGATGCGGCTGATAAGCAGGCGCTATGCCGGCTGTCAGGGCATTATCGCCGAAATAACCGATTTTCCCGACGCCGACGAGAACCGCCAGAAAAAGCTTTTCAGGTTCTTCGCCCGCTTCGGCTATGTCGAAATACCGAGCGACTTCCGCATCTCCGGCACGAGCGCGCACGTCATGGTCAAGCCCGTCAAGGGCAGCGCCGACATAGGCAGGGTGTACCACCGCATTATGCTTGATTTCTACGGCCGTTATCTTTCAGGCGCGGCAATGGCGCGGATGATAGATATAAAGCCGGTCAAAAGCGAATAAAAAATACTGAACGCCGCTCTGCTGCACTGCGTAAAAAGAGAAAAGGCAGGTAAAAATATGACAGGAAAAAGATACGGATCGCTGGACTTTTTAAAGATAACGGTCGCTGTTTCCATCGTGTTTCATCATTATCAGCAGATGCTGCACGTCAAATTTGACAATTTCATAAATTTCTGCGACGGACTTCTGTATTTAGGCGTGCTGGTAGAGCTGTTTTTCATCCTCTCGGGCTTTTTTATGCTGCCATGGGTGAAAAGAATAAGCGCGGAGACGCCGGGAAGCGATTTTGCCTCGTTCGCAGCGAAGCGGTACAGGCGGATATTGCCGATGACGGCGCTTGCGGCGGTCGTCTATGAGCTGGTATGCTTTGCCGCGTGGCGCTTCTTCCCGGAAGCAAGATCCCCCTACTCGGCGATCGACCTATGGGGGACGGTGACAAGCATTTTCTGTATGCAGTCCGGCTGGTGCTTCCCCAACCCGAGAATAAATAATCCCACGTGGTACATATCGGTGCTGTGCCTGTGCTACATCATTTTCTACTTTGTCACGTGGCTTGCGGTGAAGCTGAAGACCCGCCCCGCCTACGGATATATCGCGGTGATGCTCATTGGCTTTGCGATAAAGATGCGCGGCCTTGAAATACCGTTTGCGGATCAATGGAACTGCCGCGGCTATATTTCGTTTTTTGAAGGCGTACTGCTGGCAATGCTGCTCGATGAATACGACATGGACAAAAAGCGCTATACTGTGCTGTGCATCGGGATACTCGCCGTGACGCTGTATGCGTTCAGGAACCGCTTCATCGGGGAGTATTACTCCGTCGTGGGCTTCCTTATCTATCCGGAGCTTATCTTTCTTCTTCTGAGGGAGCCTGTCAAAAAGCTGTTTTCCTCAAAGCTCTGGTCATCTCTCGGCAATATGCAGTTTCATGCGTACCTGTGGCACACGCTGTTTCTGATGATAATTGATATGCTCATACACGCGGGAGTGCCGATAAATACCGGCAGTGTCGGAACCATGTTCCTGTTCGCCGCGCTTGTCGAGGCGTTCGCGGCATTTTCGTATTTTGTCCTTGAGAATGGCATGGACAGGCTCTATGTCTGGCTGCTGCCGAAGAAAAAAACGGCGCAGAGCGGCTGAGCTTTCCCCGATGTACACGCCGCCGGAGAAAACGATCAGAACTGTTTTTTGACAATCCCTGTTAAGAAAGTGTAACAACCGCGCACAGACCCGTTAAGAATATGGTAAAAAACTGACTTGTTAAGAACAATATTGAAAAACCCACGCACAGACCCGTTAAGAATATAGTAAAAAACTGACTTGTTAAGAGCAATATCGGAAAAACCCACGCACAGACCCGTTAAGAATATAGTAAAAAAGGAGAAGAAAAATGATACCTTTCAATATTCCGCCTTATGTCGGCACTGAGGAAAAATACATTGCCGAGGCGATCGCCTCTCACAAGATCTGCGGCGACGGGCAGTTCACCAAAAAATGCAACGCATGGCTTGAGGAGCGGTTCGGCGCGAACAAGGCGCTGCTCACCACCTCCGGTTCCACGGCGCTGGACATGGCGGCGCTGCTGTGTGAGCTGAAGCCCGGCGACGAGGTCATTCTCCCGTCGTTCACGTTCTCCAGCACCGCGAACTCCTTTGTGCTGGCGGGTGCAAGGCTTGTTTTCGTGGACGTGCGCCCCGACACGATGAATATCGACGAGACGAAGATAGAGCGCGCCATCACCGATAAGACCCGCGTCATCGTCCCCGTACACTATGCCGGCGTCGCCTGCGAGATGGACACTATCATGGACATTGCGCACAGGCACGGTCTCATGGTCGTGGAGGACGCCGCGCAGGGCGTCATGAGCAGCTACAAGGGCAGACCCCTCGGCACCATCGGCGATTTCGGCTGCTACTCCTTCCACGAGACGAAGAACTACTCCATGGGCGAGGGCGGCGCGCTGCTCATAAACAACGCCGCGTTCATCGAAAAGGCGGAGATCCTCAGAGAAAAGGGTACCAACCGCGCCAAATTCTTCCGCGGTCAGGTCGATAAATATACATGGGTCGATTTCGGCGACAGCTATCTGCCGAGCGAGCTTAACGCCGCCTACCTCTGGGCGCAGCTTGAAGCGGCCGACGCGATAAACGCCGACCGTCTCAATACATGGAACGAGTACGACAAGGCTCTGCGCCCGCTTGCCGAGCGCGGACTTATCGAGTGTCCCGCCGTGCCGGATGGCTGCGTACACAACGCGCATATGTACTGGATAAAGCTCCGCACGCTTTCCGAGCGCACGGCGTTCATAGACCATATGAGGGAAAACGGCGTGCTGACGGTGTTCCACTATGTGCCGCTGCACTCCGCGCCCGCCGGACTCAGGTTCGGCCGCTTCGACGGCGAGGATAAATATACAAGCGCCGACAGCGACCGTCTTGTAAGGCTGCCGCTCTACTACGGTCTTACCGACGCCGACAGAGCCGCCGTTATAGGCGCTGCAAAGAGCTTTTTTGAAAAATAAAGGAGCCGGCTGTCTATGAAAATAAAAACAGGCGGAAAAGCGGAAATTCTTCTCAAGCTCCTTATCGGCATAGCCACGGCGGCGATACCTCTGCTGCTGTGGTATCTGTGGGTGCGAGTAAGCGGCTGTGATATCCTGCAAAGCCACCCGTCGATAAGCGATGAACTGGGTTATTGGAGAATAATGTACTCCTTTTCCGAGTGCGGGCTTGATTTCGGCGCCTGCGGCGGATTTATCAACAGTCCTGCGCGCTGGGGGCATTTCGGCAGTCACGGTCTTTCGCCCTTCCTTGCGTGGGGCTGGTACGCGCTTCTCTTCCCTTGGACGCAGGCTTCTCTTGTGCAGGCAAACTTCATTATGCTCACCGCCGCAATGACGGTGTTTGTCCTGCTGGTACACGATAATATTGCCGATATGATCTTCTCCGCCGCGGTGCTGTGCGGTACGTCGTACATATTCCTTTTCCTCTGCTCGTCGATGCTGGAGATACCCTGCGCCGCTGCGGTAATAGTCTTTGCCGCGCTGATGATCAGGTGGGAGCGCACGGGAAAGAAGCTTTGGCTCATCCTTGCCGTAGTGCAGGCGATCTATCTCACGCTTCTGCGCTACTGCTATGCGGTCGTCGCCTTTCCTCTGGTGTGGGAGCTTTGCGGCTTCAGGCTGAACCGTAAAACCGCCGCAGCCGCGGCTGTATATGCCCTTGTGACGTTTCTTGCGTATTTTGTGTCGGAAATGTTCATAGCGGACTACCCGGAGGATATAATGGTGTTCGTCGAAAACGCCGGACTCATGGGGAAGATACGGCTGCTGCTCGAAAATTCGGCGGCAAATATAAAAAGATACTTTGCCTGCGCCGATCATCAGACCTCCGAATTTTATCAGAGGATGCTCTTCGCCGCGCTGACGGCGGCTCTGTGCGTCTATGCGGGCGTAAAGAAGTCGGCAAAGCATCTTTCCTTCGCCATTGTTCTGGCGGGCATGATGCTGATGAATGTGTTCTTCTATGATATAGGCTATCAGAAGGAGTTCCGCTCCATGGGACCGGTGCTTGTTTTCGTGCTGATTATGACGGTCAATTCCGGAAGCGCCGGACGGAGCGCACACGTTCTCAAAGCCTTCGCGGCGGCGGCCGCAGCACTCAGCCTTATAGTCGCGGTAAAGCAGATAAGCGGCTATTCGCAGAGGCAGGAATATAATACCTTCTTCCTGCCGGAGAGGTTCAGTCCCGTTGCAAGCAGCGAGGATGTCCTTTCGGAATATTTCGGCGATGAACCGGCGAGCGCGGCCATAAAGGTAAGCGAGACCTTTGATACGGTCGCCGGAATCCCGCCCCAGATAGGCGTACAGTGGGCGTTTTCCGGAAAAGACCTCAGGGACGCGCAAACGGAATATATCATTTCCATCACGGACGACAGCATCATTCCCGACGGTTATGAGCTTATCGGCGAGCCGTACCCCGGTTATCAGATCTACAAGAGGCCGGCGCTGGAATGAACGAGCATGATATGCGCTATGTGACGCTCATCGGCACGCCTCTTGCGCAGTCCTATGCTGCGCGGATGCATAACGCGGCATACGCGGCAATGGGGGCGGCGCTGCACTACACCTACTGCGAAGCGGGGACGGAGCATCTCGGTGAGATCGTCGCGGGGCTGAGGCATATTCCGTGCATTGCGGGCTTTGCCGTGACCAAGCCGAACAAGGTGAAGGTGCTTGAATATCTCGACGCGGCGGATACGCTCTGCGGCAGGATAGGCGCGTGCAACACCGTCGTAAAAACGCCGGACGGCGCTCTCATCGGCTATAATACCGACGCGGAGGGGTTTAAGAAGGCTCTTGCCGCGTCCGGCGTCAATGTGTGCGGAAAAACGGCCTTCTGCATAGGCAGCGGCGGCGCGGGCAGGGCGATCGCTTTCGCGCTGGCGGATATGCGCTGCGGGAGGATATATCTCTCATCCCTGCACGGCGCAAGCGCAGAGACTCTTGCGGAGGATATAAACGCGTATTACCCCGGCGCCGCCGAGGCGGCGGGCGCGGGCGGATGCGAAAAGATATCCGCCTGCGGCATCGTCATAAACGCAAGCGGCGTGGGCATGGGCGAAAGCGCCGGCATAAGCCCGATACCGGCGGCGGCGCTGCGCGCCGGACAGCTCTGCTTTGACGCGTGCTATAACCCTGCGAAGACAAGGTTCCTTGCCGACGCGGAGGAAAGAGGCTGCACGGTGATGAACGGTCTTGAAATGTCGCTCTGGCAGGGTGCGCGCCAGATAGAGCTGTGGACGGGCCGTCAGGCGCCCATCGCCGCAATGCGCGAGGCTCTGCGCGAAAAATGATATACTTTTTTGTACGGATAGGATATAATACGTGTAAGATACCCGGTAAAAAAGGAGATGCATACCATGGATAAAAAGCTCATGCTGATCGTCAATCCCGCGGCTGGACGCAGCGGGTATAAATATAACTTTGCCGAGGCGATGAACGCTCTCGCCGCGGGCGGATATCAGACGACGCTCTTTTTTACGAAGCAGGCAAAGGACGCGACAAATATAGCCGCGGAGAACGCAGAGGATTACGACTATGCCGTGTGCATCGGCGGCGACGGAACACTCAGCGAGGTAATGGCAGGGCTTATACGGTGTGAGAAGCGCCCGCTGCTCGGCTATATCCCGATGGGAACGGCGAATGACGTGGCTACGACGCTGGGACTTCCGAAAAACGACTGCCTTGCGGCGGTCAGGCGCTTCATGGACGGCGAGGCGCACCCGTTCGACCTCGGCGGCTTCGGCGATAACGAGACCTTTGCGTATATCGCCGCCTTCGGCGCTTTCACCGAGGTCAGCTATGCCACTCCCCAGACGCAGAAGAAGGCGCTCGGCCATCTGGCGTATGTCCTTCAGGGCATGGCAAGCCTGCCGAGTATCGAGAGTGTGCAGACCCGCGTCGAGTATGACGGGGGCGTTGTAGAGGGCAAGCTTCTGTACGGAAGCATGTCAAATTCGACCTCCGTTGCGGGGATAGTGAGGCTGCCGGAGGAAATGGTGTGCCTCGGCGACGGGGAGAGCGAGCTTGTTCTTGTCAGGGAGCCGGAGTATATCACGGGCTTCCATGAAATATTGGACAGTGTTCTCTCACAGCGCTTTGACAGCAAGAATCTTCTTATTCTGCACACAAAAAGGGCAAAATTCACCTTTGAAAAGCCCGTGGCGTGGACACGCGACGGTGAAAACGGCGGTATGCACCAGTGCGTTGAGCTGAGAAATTACCACGCGCCGATAAGCATGGTGTTCTGAGGCGGCGGGATGGAAAAGTATTTTCCCCGGAGTACAACAGCGGCCGTAAGAGCCGTTTCCGCGATAGTCATCGTATTCTGCCATCTCGGAAGGGTCATGGCGATACGTGCGGATAACCCGCTGCTGATATTCGGCGAATATTCGGGCGCGGCGCTGGGCATATTCTTTTTTTATACGGGCTACAATATCATTGCGGCGTATCTCTCAAAGGGTGAACGGTGGAAAAAAGGCTTCTGGCGCAAAAAGCTTCTGGGCATTTATTTTCCGTTTGTAATATGCAACCTTTTGTTTCAATGCTTTTTCTGGCTGCTGAAGCTCGGTCCGTATGATGCGCCGAGAATAGTATATTTTGCCCTCGGCGGCTATCTTATAAATCCCGACGCATGGTATATACAGAGCTGTATGCTGGCGTACCTTCTGGTATATGTACTGCTCGCCGCGGCGGATATCCTGCTGCGCGGGAAAAAGCTTCCCGCGCCCGCGCTCGTGCTGCTGTGCGCCGCTGTACTCACGACGTATAATCTCATATATACGGCAAGGGGTACATATATAAGCTCCGAGTCCGTCCTTCCTCTGCCGCTCTTCGCGGGAATGGCTGCCGCAAGCCTTGGGGAGGGTTTTCTTGCCGCATGGAAAAAGCACAAATGGTCTTCGGCGCTTATCCTGTTTTTTCTCACGGGATACACGGAATATATACGTCTGCTCGGCGTCTCCTCTCCGGTGATCCTTGGGGCGGAGCTTTATGATGTTCTGAGCATGGTGTTCAAGGTGCTGCTGATAAACTCGCTTGTAATAGGCGAGGAGCTGTCCTCCCGCTTTTTGAATACGCTAAGCCGCTATTCGCTGTATATGTATCTGACGCACTCTCTGTGCTACCGCTTCCTGCGCTCGGAGCTTGTTTATATCGAAAACGACGCTCTGTATGTGCTGGTCTATCTTATATGCGTATGCGTTCTCTCATACCTGCTCGGCAGGCTTACGGAGTACGTTCTGGGCGTCGGGAAGCCGGCCGGGGAAACGGTTTGATCAGCCGGTGCGCTCAGAAAAAATCTTGCGCAGAAAAGCTTCATAATATATAATAAGAATCAACAAATTTTTTCGGCACGAAAGGCAGGAAATACTGTAAATGAAACGTCAGAAAATCGTCGGAATATATGAGGACGCCGCCGCCTTTGACGGGCAGGTCATAACCGTGTGCGGCTGGGCAAGAAGCATACGCGACAACAAGCACTTCGGCTTTATCGCGCTCAATGACGGAAGCTGCTTCAAGCCGCTGCAGGTGGTTTTCGCAAGGGAGGATCTTGAAAACTATGACGAGATCGCCCATCAGAACGTCGGCGCGGCGCTTATCTGCACCGGCACTCTCGTGCTCACTCCCGACGCGCAGCAGCCGTTTGAGCTGAAAGCGGCGAATATCTTTGTCGAGGGTACCTCCACGCCCGATTACCCGCTCCAGAAGAAGCGGCACAGCGTTGAGTTTCTCAGGACGATACAGCATCTGCGCCCGAGGACGAACCTGTTCTCCGCGACCTTCCGCGTCCGCTCCGTTGCGGCGCAGGCGGTGCATGAGTTTTTCCAGCAGCGCGGCTTCGTCTATGTCAACACGCCCATTATCACCGGCTCCGACTGCGAGGGCGCGGGCGAGATGTTCCGCGTGACCACGCTCGACCTCAACAATCTCCCGCTCAGGGAGGACGGCACGGTGGACGACAGCAAGGATTTCTTCGGCAAGGCCTGCAACCTTACCGTTTCCGGTCAGCTCAATGCGGAGAACTTTGCGATGGCCTTCGGCGACGTGTACACCTTCGGTCCGACCTTCCGCGCCGAGGTCAGCTATACGCAGCGCCACGCGGCGGAGTTCTGGATGATCGAGCCGGAGATGGCCTTCGCCGATCTCAACGACTATATGGACACCGCCGAGGCGATGGTGAAATATATCATCAACCGCACCATGGAGCGCTGCCCGCAGGAGATGGAATTTTTCAATCAGTTTGTCGATAAGGGGCTTCTTGAGCGGCTGCACAACGTCGCCTCCAACGATTTCGGCAGGGTAAGCTATACAGACGCTGTTGAGATCCTCAAAAACAGCGGCGAGCAGTTTGAGTATCCCGTCGAATGGGGTATCGACCTGCAAACCGAGCATGAGCGCTATCTCACCGAAAAGGTCTTCAAAAAGCCCATTTTTGTCACCGACTATCCCAAGGAGATCAAGGCGTTCTATATGCGCCTGAACGACGACGGGAAGACCGTCGCCGCGGCGGACTGCCTTGTCCCCGGCATCGGCGAGATAATCGGCGGCTCCCAGCGTGAGGAGCGCCTTGATATGCTTGAAGCGCGCATGGATGAGCTGGGACTCAATAAGGACGATTATTGGTGGTACCTCGACCTGCGCCGTTACGGCTCCTGCCGTCACGCAGGCTACGGTCTCGGCTTTGAGCGCATGGTCATGTACCTCACGGGCGTAAGCAATATCCGCGACGTGGAGCTGCACCCCCGCACGACCGGCAACGCTGAATTCTGACCGGACGGCTGTACGGAAGAGCAAATCTTCCGCGGCAGTCTCTTCGGTTGATATTCCGGAGTAATTACTATGGAAAAAGTCAAAACGGAGGGGCTTCTGCGGAAGCTCCTCCCCGCGTTCGTTTTCTTTGCGGCGGCAAAACGCTGCTGAGCGTGTCGGAGATCGTGTCCCTTTACGCGGATATGGAGCTTGACACGTATTCGGTATGGCTGCGCGGGATAAGCACCGCGCAGATGTGGGCGCGTCAGGAAAAATATTTCGCCCTGAACGGGAAAAATACGCCGGATTATATTTTCTTTGACGAGTATACACCATATGACATTGCACTCGACGGCTACGAGGTCTTTGACCGCGGGAAATATACCCTGCTTGTGAAGTCGGAGTGAGCGTATGTGCCGGCGTTTCCGGACGTGTAAAAGAATAAAGCCGCCGCAGGCGCACTGCCCGGCGGCTCAAAAAAATAAATCAACGGAGGAAAAGCAAAATGAAAAGAGCGCTCACCCTTATTCTCTGCGCCTGTCTGGCGCTTTCCCTTGGCATATCGGCATGCGCGGATTATACCGCCGAGGATCTGGTAAAAGAATTGCAGGAAATGGAGCATACCTTTGATTATTACGCGGTAGAGCTTGAAGACGACATAATTTATATGACGATCGCCATGGACGGAACCGCCGCGCAGGCGCTCAAGCTCAAGCAGAAGGAGAACTTCGACGAGTGGAAGGAGATCACGGACGAGCTTGACGAGGTATCCGAGATGCTCCAGGAGCGTGCGGACGAATGTGACGGGGAGCTGCTGACCTGCGTCATGCTTCTCAACGACCGGAATAACGAAAATATCCTCTACTCCGTCAGCAACGGCATCTGTCTCTATGATTTTGTGACCGGCTACGATATAGAAGACGAGCTGGACGCGGAATAAGCAAAAGAAAATTTATCAGCCGCCGGTTGGCGGACAGACGATTCACGTCACTATCATGCCGAGCGTGAGTATGCCGAGATTGGCGTTATAAATATCATTGAACTGCGCAAGCGGGAGAGGGTTCACGCCCTTTCCCGCTTCTATCGTATAGCCCGGCCGGTCAAAAGCGGCGATGTACCAGTCCTTATACCCGGCAAAGCCCGAGGCGTAAGGCGTATCCTCGACGGCGTACCCGGATACGGCGGCGAACGCGTCGGCGATCACGCGGGAGTTCGGCGGGAGATAATCGAGATATTTCCAATAAATGACCTCCCCCTGCGTGTGGTATGAAAGGGTGAGCGCCGGGAGAAAGGAGCGGGTAAAGTCGTATACGGCAAGCGGCTCCGGCGCCGTGAGAGGAGCGCCGCCGACAAAATCAGCAGGCGCGGGGGAGCGGACGCCGAGTGCGTATTTGTTCTCACGCGCCTGTTCCCATCCGGCCGGGTATTGCAGGTTGGGGTCTATCCCGCGGATGTTCGCCTTCCAGCCGGTCGGGAAGGAATACTGCGGATAGTCAAGGGCGATGCGGCGGGCGTAGTCGTAGTATTCCCCGCTTTGCAGCTCACCCGCCGCAAGGTCTATCCCGTCCGGATTAACCGCAGGGATGAGCGCAAGCTCGGCGTAGGCAAAAAGCTCCTGCGCGCTTTGGGAGGCTATCTGAGCGCGGCCGGCATAGGCTTTGCAAAGCTCCTCCGTAAATTTCAGCAGCAGCGTCGTCGTTATCCACTCGTTTGCGTGGTGGGAGGCGTTGAAGAGCACGCGGTTTTCGCCCGTGCCGAAGCCGAGACGCCACAGCGGCCTGCCCATCACGCTTTTGCCGATCTGAGTACGCGTGAGAAACGGGTATCGCGCCGAAAGCCCCCTGACGCAGCAGTCGATGAGCAGTGAGCAGCAGTCAATATCCGTCGGAACGACATCGAAGCCGAGCGGAACGGTCAGCTTCGAGCCGACGCGGAGCTTTTCCCCGTCGGCGTCGGGGTTTGCCGTTTCTATCGCGGCGATGCCGCTGCCGTACCGGCGCGCTATGGTGTAAAACGTGTCGCCGGGGCGCACGGTGTAATCGAGAAAGCCGAGGTACCACGGCATAAGGGCGTTGTGGGTAAGCCTTCCGGCTATCCCGTCGGCGGGGAGATCGGAGGCGCGCTGAAAATCCGTCACTGCGGAGCGGGTGAGTGCGCCGAACACCCCGTCTGCGGCAAGGCCGCCGTATCCGCGCCGTATCAGCGCCGTCTGCAAAAACGAAACCGACGGCCCCGTCGAGCCGAATTTTAAAATACGCATAAAAACCACCTTTTTAATTGTTCAATTTAAACAAATTTACCCTCTGATTTTTGGCTTGCCTAAGCAGCGGCGCGCCTGTATAATATATATGCCCTGTTATGGGAAAAAATAATGCACGTCCGGCTCTCCATACAATGTAGCCGCCGTGACATATAAAAAAGGAGGAGCTTATATACCCTGAGGCTCGGGGTGCGGCAGTGTGGAGACCTGTCGTAATGCGGTATGCGTATGCAGCCGCGAGGTTCCCGTCGGCGGAGGCCGGGGAATTGGAGTCGGGAAAAATATGGCAACTGTTCAGCTTAAAAACGTGATGAAAATCTACCCGTTTTCGGGGGATGAGGCAAAGAAGGCCAAGAAAAAGGGCGACACGGAGGAAAAAAAGGTCAATCTTCAGAAGACTGACAAGGGCGTCGTCGCCGTGCAGCAGTTCAATCTGGATATCGCCGATCAGGAGTTTATCGTTCTTGTCGGTCCGTCCGGCTGCGGCAAATCCACGACCCTGCGCATGATCGCCGGTCTTGAGGAGATAAGCGATGGCGAGCTGTATATAGACGGCAAGCTCATGAACGACGTCGCACCCAAGGACCGTGATATCGCAATGGTCTTCCAGAACTACGCGCTCTATCCCCATATGACGGTTTATGAAAATATGGCCTTCTCGCTCAAGCTGCGCAAGGTCCCCAAGGCGGAGATCGACAAGAAGGTGCGCGAGGCGGCGGAGATACTTGATATCACGCAGTATCTCGGCAGAAGACCCAAGGCGCTGTCCGGCGGTCAGAGACAGCGTGTTGCAATCGGCCGTGCGATCGTGCGCGATCCCGCCGTTTTCCTCATGGACGAGCCGCTTTCCAACCTCGACGCAAAGCTGAGAAATCAGATGCGTGCGGAGATAATCAAGCTGCGCAAGCGTATAAACACCACCTTTATCTACGTCACACATGACCAGACCGAGGCAATGACCCTCGGCGACAGGATCGTCATCATGCGCGACGGCTATATCCAGCAGATCGGCACTCCTCAGGAAGTTTTCAACAATCCCCGCAACCTGTTCGTCGCGGGCTTCATAGGTACGCCGCAGATGAACTTCTTTGATGCAAAGCTCCTGCGCGAGGGCGAGAAGTTCTTTGTTGAGATCGGCGGTGTGAAGATCGAGCTGGACAAGGAAAAGGAAGCGCGTCTTCTTGCAAACGACGTCCAGACGCAGGAAGTCACTCTCGGCGTCCGTCCGGAGCATACCGTCGTCGCCGACGAGGGCATTGCCGCGACGGTCGATGTGAGCGAAATGATGGGTTCCTCCGTGCATCTGCATGTCAATGCGGCAGGCAAGGACGTTATCATAATCGTTCCCACCATCGACGTTAAGGGTCACTACGCAATGGGCGACACCGTGCATTTCACCTTCAACGGCAACGTCGCGCACGTCTTCTCCAAGGAGACAGAGAAGAATCTCGAGTGGTAACGCTTTTTTGAAATCAATACGGTAAAAACAAAGCTTGCGGCAAAACTTCGGTTTTGCCGCAAGCTTATTCGTTGCAGAGCTTTACGCAGTCAGGGGTTAAGAGTTAGGAGTGAGGCTCCTCACCGTTCAGCTGCTGTACGCGCTTTTCCGTGTTTGCGTTGAGAAAACCGACCGTCGCGGCGAGAAGCTCGGCGGTGGACGGGACGTCGGGATCTGCGTCGAAATCGTGCTTGGGCAGGCAGGCACTGTAATGCGCCGCGTTTGGAAAGAGCATTTTCAGGGCAAGATATTCATCATAGGGTACGTCCGTATCGCCGCTGCTGTGGGCGATGAAAAGGGGCGGGGCGCAGGACGCGTCAAAGCCGCGCAGGGTATAGCGCGCATCGTCCCCGCCGCCGAGATAGCGCCCCCACTCCCCGCGCTGGCGCAGCGCGACATATGTCCCGTAGCCGAGAGGCATGGGAAGCTCATAATTGACCCTGCCGCCGCTCTTTCTTATGCTGCTGTCCGGCATCATGGGGTAGCGGCAGTAAAAGGCGCTCGGCGCGTTGTACCAGCCGCCGCACAGAAGACCGTAGCCGTAGTAGGAAATTATGCCGAGAGGCCTCTCGGCAAATTCGCGGCGCATGGCAAGCAGGCACAGATACGCCCCCGCCGACCGGCCGAACAGGAAATAGCCCGGGCGGCTGCCGAAAAGCTCTTCCCGCGCACCGAGATACCAATCGACCGTGGCGGAAACGTCCTCGACTATCTGCGGCAGACGCGCCTCCGGGCAAAGCGGATAATCCGCCGCAAGGATTGCGTATCCCGCGCCGCATAACGCTTTTTTATGCGTATCGGGCAGATCGAGGCGGCTGCCGTATATCAGCGCGCCGCCGTGCAGATAGATTATCACCGCCCGCGGCGCTGCCCCCTGCTCCTGATATATCGCGGCGCGCTTTTCCCCCGCGCCGCCCGGGATCATTACTTCTCTTTCAGTTATCATAACCGTCACCCCTCGTATCAGAGCGAACGATACTCTCCGCTCTCCTGCTTTCTTATCATGTCCCTGATTATATACCCTATCCCCGCCGTTTGCGAGACTTCTTCTGCACAATGGCGCGCCGCCGCCGTTGGGCTTGCTGCACGATTGTGTGCAATTTGCCCTATGGCAGAGCGGCGCTTTCGTATCCGTGTGACGTGTAAGAATACGTGCGGCTCTGCTAAAGTTTAAGCATAAATTTGTATAAGAAGAGGTATGCTTCATGTCAAAGATAGTTATAGCTCTCGGCGGGAACGCACTCGGCGATACCCCCGAGGAGCAGATGCGCCTTGCCGCGGGCGCCGCAAAGGCGATAGTTGACCTTGTCGAAGCCGGACACGACGTGATAGTCGCCCACGGGAACGGGCCTCAGGTGGGCATGATAAGCAAGGGTCTTGCCGCCGCCGCGGAAGCGGGCGCGATAAACGTCCCGATGCCGCTGCCCGAGTGCGGCGCGATGAGCCAGGGCTATATCGGCTATCATCTCCAGAACGCCATTGAAAACGAGCTTCGCGCCCGCGCAATAAACAAATGCACCGCCGCGATCGTGACGCAGGTGCTTGTGGACGAAGCCGACCCCGCCTTTTCCCATCCCGCCAAGCCCATCGGCGCCTTCTATACGAAGGAGCAGGCGGAGGCGCTTGCCGCGGAAAAGGGCTATACAATGATCGAGGATTCCGGCCGCGGCTATCGGCAGGTCGTCGCCTCGCCCAGCCCCGTGGACGTTATCGAGAAAGAGAGCATCAAAGCGCTTATAGCCGCCGGGCAGATCGTCATTGCGGTCGGCGGCGGCGGTATTCCCGTCGCGGAGAGGGGCGGGCGGCTTGTCGGCGTTCCGGCGGTCATCGACAAGGATCTTGCCTCGGCAAAGCTTGCCCGGCTCGTGCAGGCGGATATGCTCATTATCCTCACCGCCGTTGAGCAGGTCACGGTCAACTTCGGGAAGCCCGATCAGCGCGGCATCGACTGCATGGATCTCGCCCAGGCGCAGGAGTTTATAGAGCAGGGGCAGTTTGCCCCCGGCTCCATGCTGCCCAAGGTACGCGCCGCCATGGACTTTGCCTCCGGCGGCGGGAAGGCGATCATCGCCTCGCTTGAGCGCGCCGCGGACGCCGTGCGCGGCAGAAGCGGCACGGCCGTCGTCCGCTGAGCGGGCGGGGGAGCTATTGACGCATCCCGCGTGTACGCGATATAATAACCTCGTTCGGCAAGGACGCACGCGTTTTGCTCTTGTCGGGCGAGGGAAAGTACCGTCAGTTGACAGGGACGCACACTGCTTTGACGGGCAGAAAAGCGTCCATGCAGCAAAAAAATCATTCGGTTCGGGGGTGAAGCTATGGCAAACGAATACTCTGTGGCTGCTCTGCTCGCTTCGGAAAATCTTCCGGGGCTTGTGCCTGCCGCCGGCAGGGAGAGTCTGGGCAACAGGATCGTCAACGTGAACACGATAGATAATCTTGACGTGTTTGACTGGCTTCGAGCGGGGGATTTCCTGCTGACCACCGGCTTTCTTTATAAGGATGATCCGACAAAGCTTGTAGAGGTGATAGAGACCGTTTCGCGCATCGGCTGCGCCGGACTGGGTATAAAAACGGCGCGTTACTTTGACGCGCTGCCGCGTGAGGTGATATGCCGGGCGGACGAGCTGTCCTTCCCGATAATCGAGATACCGCTCAAATATTCGCTGTCGGATATTGCCAACACCGTTACCGACGCTCTGCGCAGCAACGACGAGGTGCGCTTCACGAAATACCTGAGCATCCATAACAGCTTCAATGAGTGCGTGCTCAACGGCGGCGGCGTAAAGGCGCTTATCGACGCTCTGCACGGCTACGTGAACAATCCCGTGGCGCTTGTTGACAGCCGCTGGCGCGTGCTGGCATCGTGCGGTCTTGAAGGCGCGCTGCACCGTCTCGGCCTTAAAAGCCTTGTCTTTCCCGACAGCTTTATTGAGTCCATCCCCACAAGGCTCATCGGCAAGACAAAGCTTATAACGCGCACATTCCCCGCCGCGGGCGCGGACGTCGTCACGCGCATCGCAAGCCTTGAGGACGGAAGCGCAAATTACGGCTATGTCGTCGTCTTTGAAACGGATCATGTTCTCGACTGGATAGAGTTTGTCGCGCTGGAGAGCGTGGCGGTGCCGCTTGTCGTCGAGCGCATCAAGGCCAAGCAGATAAGCGAGGTCAAGCATCAGCTGCGGCAGGATTTCTTTGACGATCTTCTCTCCGGGCGCATAAACTCCGTTAACGCGGTCAGCAGCCTTGCGGAAATACACCATATGGATATCCGCAAGACCTATATGTGCATGGTGACGCGCCTTGACGAGGATTATGACAGCGACGGCGGCGAGGAAAAGCGCAACCGTCTTTTCAAGGTCAAGAACGAGATAGTGTATATGATAGACAAGGAAGCGCTCAACCGTGAGCTGACGGTCGTGTCCATCATCCGTTCAAATCTCATAATCTCCTTTTTCAACGTTCCGAAGGACAAGGCGCACCTTCACAGCTGGGAGATCCTTGAGGGCTTTCCCGAGCTGCTTTCGCAGAAGCTGAAGGAGAGCTTTGACGTCGGCTTTACTATCGGCGTCGGCACGCCGATAAAGGATTATCTCAATCTGCGGGCGAGCTATTTTCAGGCAAACGAGGCTATCGGCTACGCCAACAGCGAGGAAAACGGCGCGGTGTGCTACTATGAAAATTTCATGGTCGATCAGCTTCTGGGCTGCATTCCCGACAAGCAGGTGCTTGAGGATTTTGCCCGTCTGTCCATCGGCTCACTGCGCGATTACGATCAGGAGCACGGCACGAATCTTGTCGAGACTCTCGAGATATATTTTGAGTGCAACGCCAACGTCAGCATTGCCGCCAAAAAGCTGTTTCTCCACCGTAATTCCCTCATCTACCGTATGGAAAGGATAAAGGAGATACTCAATTCCGATCTTAAAAACCCGACGGAGCTTCTTGCTCTTCAAGTCGGACTGCGCGTGCAGAAGATACTCGAAGCACGTGCGGAGGAATAAAAAAAGCGTATGCGGAACATCACAACCGCATACGCTTTTTCTTATTTTTTATACCCCGTGGCAAAGTCCACGATGTTTTTAAGCTCCCTGCCGTTCGTGAAGCGTTCAAGGTTGTCCGCGGCGATGTCCACGATGCGCTCAAAGGTTTCTGGGAGGTGGTAGTAGCCGGAGACATGCGGGGTAATGAGGAGGTTGTCAAGCTCCCAGAGCCTGCTGTCCGCGCCCAGCGGCTCAGGCTCCGTCACGTCTATCGCGGCGGAGGCTATCTTCCCCTCGCTCAGCGCCCTGTACAGCACATTCCCCGCGACCGCGCCGCCTCTGCCGCAGTTGATGAAGATCGCGGAGGACTTCATAAGATCGAAAAGCTCGTCCGTATAGAGGTGGTACACCGCCTTTGTGCCGGGGAGGACGGAGAAAACCACGTCGGCACGGGGAAGAAGCTCATGCAGCGCGTCCATGGTGTACATTTCGTCAACGCAGTCGGGCTTTTCGCCGCTCCTGCGCTTCACGCCGATCGTGTACGCGCCGAGCGCCCTGCACAGAGAGGCGAAATGGCGGCCTATATCGCCCAGTCCTACCACCAGCACCGTTGCGTCGCTCATGGAGGTGACGGTTCCGAAATCCGTCCACTCGTGCCGTTTCTGCGCGTCTCTGTACAGATGCAGCTTTTTTTGCAGCATTAGGCAGGATGCCAGCGCGTGCTCCGCGACCGCCTTGCTGTAAGCGCCCGTCGCATTTGTGAGCACTGTTTTTTCCGCAAGCACGCCCTTTACGATATAGGGGTCCGCCCCCGCGGTGTTGAGCTGCAAAAGCTCAAGGCGTTCGCTTGCGCGGATTCTGTCCGCCGGAACGCAGCCGATGATTATTTCCGCAGCCGCTATCTGATCGTCGGTCACGGCGTCGGCGCTGACATATGTAAATTCGCAGTCCTTACCCGCACGCTCAAGCTTTTCCTTGTGTCTCTGCGCAACGGGAAGAACACAAAGCACCTTTTTCGACATAACGCTTCTCCTTTTTAAAGCTTCTCCTTTTTAAATTTTTTTCTTAATCAATAAGCGCTGACTTTTAACTTTTTCACTCTTAACAAGTCCAGCACACGTTTCTTAATCATCTTTCCCGATCATTAAGCGCCGATTTTCAACTTTTTTCAATTAACAATTCCAGCACTGGTGAGCGAGGAGTTAGGATTGAGGATTGAGGAGTGAGGAGTTATTGTGTCGGCATAGCCGACGGATTAAATTAAGAGCGGAGTACTTTACAGCAGCCTTTCAAGCGCCGCAATATCCTCGTCCTTTGTCGCCCAGTCGGTGACGAGGCGGATCGCGGTGCGGTTTTCGTCGATGTACTCCCAGAAGCTGAATACGACGCTCTTTGCAAGCTCCGCCTTCTTTGCGTTGTCAACGACGATGTATATCTGGTTCGTGGGCGAGTCGATGAAGAACTCATACCCCTTTTCTCTGAGTATTTTCTTGATCGCATCGGCCTTGGCGACGGTCTGCCTGCCTATCTCCCAATAAAGCCCGTCGGTGAAAAGCGCGTCGAACTGAATGCCCAGAAGCCTGCCCTTCGCGCTCATCGCGCCGTGCTGCTTGACGCGGGTAATGAAGCGGCGCGGCATATTGTTCTTCGTGAAAACCAGCGCTTCGCCGAAAAGCGCGCCGCATTTCGTTCCGCCGATATAAAAAGCGTCGGTAAGACGCGCAATGTCCGCAAGGGTCAGGTCGCTTTCGCCGCAGCCCAGCGCGTAGGCAAGGCGCGCCCCGTCAAGGTACAGCACGAGTGAGTATTCGTCGCACACGCGGCGCAGCGCGGCAAGCTCCTCCTTTTTATATACGCCGCCAAGCTCCGTTGCGTGGGTGATGTATACGCCGCCCGGAAATACCTCATGCTCATGGCTCTCGTCTGCGTAAAAGCGCGCACAGTAGTCGCGCACCTGCCGTGCGGTTATCTTGCCGTTATCGGTCGGCAGGGCAAGCACCTTGTGGCCGCAGAACTCTATCGCGCCCGCCTCATGGACGTTAATATGCCCTGTCGCGGCGCAGAGCATACCCTCGCCCGGCTCAAGCATGGTGTCGATGGCAATCTGGTTTGTCTGCGTGCCGCCCTGCAAAAAGTAGATCTGCGCGTCGGGGCAGGCGCATGCTTCGCGGATCTTTTCCTTTGCCGCGGCGCAGTATTCGTCCTCTCCGTAGCCTACGGTTTTTACCGCGTTTGTTTCGGCAAGGCGCTCAAACACCTTCGGGTGCGCCCCTGCGGAATAGTCGTTTACAAATGAAAGCATTTTATATCTCCTTTTTCCTGATTTTTTCAAAAGCTCAGCATCATAACCGTGAACACGGCCGCCGTGGCCGCCATTATCGCCAGATGCTCCCAGACCCTGTTTGCAAGCAGGCCTATGAACTCCCGTGCGAGGGCGTTCGGCCAGTAGTACCATTCCGTCCTGCTGCCCATGCCGTCGATATCCCAGCCCGCCTGCGCGGCGAGTATGCCGCTTCTGAACACGTGGAAGCCGCTCGTGCAGAACGCCGTCCGCGCACCGGGGCGGAGCCGGTCGGCTATCGCCTTGCTGAGCACTATGTTTTCCCATGTCGTGGCCGATTGCTTCTCGACGATTATGCGCTCGTCCTCAACGCCCTTTGAGCGCATATACCGCGCCATGGCTTCCGCCTCCGCCATACGCTCGTCGCTGCCCTTGCCGCCGGAGGGGATGAATTTTGCGCGTTTTCCGTTTTCGCGCTCCTGCCGTGCGGCAAACTCAAGCGCCCTGTCAACGCGGGCCTGTATTATCGGGTAAAGCCCCCCGTCCTCACGGATGCGGCAGCCGAGTATGACGATAAAGTCCTTGTCGCGCTCGGGCGTGTGCTTTGCGGCGAGGAGGGCGCAGAGCATGACGGAGAACAGCAGGCAGTCCATATAGCAAAGAAGCGAGGCGTATCCGCTGCACACGGCGTTGCGAATGACCGCGCTCCAGCGCGAGAAGAAAAGCGCGATGCCCGCCGCCGTACCTGCGAGCAGCAGCAGCGCCGCGGCGATACCGAAGAGATTGCACGCGGCAAAGCCCTCGCGCCTGAGCAGGAAAACGCCGCTGATTATCAGCGCCGCGGCGATCGCCGCGGTAAGCGGAGAGGTCCATATTATAAAGTCCTGACAGGCGGTTGCAAGGCGCAGATACATCAGCCACAGCGTCATATCCGGCATAAGGAGCGCCTGGAGCATGAAGACCGAGGAGAAAATGCCGAGGACAAAGGAGAATATGCCAAGCCCCGCGCACAGGACGGTTATGTAGGAATAAAGCCGGTTTTTTCTCCTGCGCTCAAACGAGCGGAACAGCGACAGCGCCGCGGCGAAGAAGAGCAGCGTAAGCCCCGCGGGGAGCGCCCTCCAGCCGGTGAACGCGCCGCCCAGACTTTCCCGCACGCCGCCGAACGGCGTTGTCGAGAGCGTCATATCGAGATTATATATGCTCATCTCCACGTTATCCACCGGCTCCCAATTGACATGGGCGGGGGTGCTGCCCCTGCCGGCGGCTATAAAGCGGACATACATCATCCCGTTCCGGCACTCGCACGATTCTACGCGCACGATGCTTTCGTCTGCGGTCGTGACGCTGCCGCCTGTCGCCTGAAGGGGCATATCGAGCGCTACCGTAAGCTCACCGCCGCAGCATATCATATATCCCAGCACGGCCGCCGCGATCAGCAGCGCGGCGGCAAGAAAATGTTTGAGTTCTTTTGACATCTGTCACGTTTCCGTTTCTGTTTTCTGTTTTCTGTTTTTTCATATAATAACCCATAACAAAAAAAGCCGCAAGGACTTTTTACCCTGCACTTGTCAAGTAAAAGTAGACACTAAAAAGCGAATAACTACAGGAAGCCC
>OIZL01000300.1_pt1 | contig 40521 bp, 61 predicted proteins | sample 1588541 | NCBI WGS metagenome assembly OIZL01 (sample SAMN03283285) | human gut metagenome | biome: human-associated habitat; material: feces | host: Homo sapiens | place: Peru | collected 2012 | reverse complement strand
GGGTGGTACGGCGCGGCTACGGCTGGCGAGTACGGCGCGGCTACGGCTGGGTGGTACGGCGCGGCTACTTCTCGTGGTTCCGTTTCTGTCGGTGAAAATGGCTGCGGACTTGTTCGCGGCGAAAACGTAAAAATTAAAGGCGGCATGAGCGCCATTCTTGTGATTGCTGTGGAAAATGATGAGGATTGCGGCATTAAAGAGTGGAAAGCCATTGTCGTTGACGGTGAAAACATCAAGCCTGACACTTGGTACACATTAAAAGATGGTAAGCCTGTAGAGGTAGACAAATGAGCTACTACACCAGAGACAACCCCTACCCGCCTAAAGAAAAATTCCCACTTTGCCCTATCTGCCACAAAGAGTGCACCTACATTTACCGTCAAAAAAACGAAATATTAGGGTGTGATAACTGCATTGACCAGGTAAACGCTTGGGAAGAACCCGCCTGCATGGAGGACGATAGATAATGAACCTTTTTGAACAGCTTCAAGTTATGCTTGCCGCCGCAAAGACGGTACAAAAGCCTGACGCACGATTTTTCACAGTCACAAACGGCGTTGTCGGCGCTTATTACAACAAAGACCTACAAGCGATTGCCGCATTTTACGGCGCCCGCCTGCACGCAAACGCCCGCCGCCGCTACATGTCCAATTACACCCGCGCCAACGGCATCCGCGTAGAAGTGCCCATCATCTGTGCCATCCCGCTGGAGCACACCTGCCCACCGGAATGTTACCGCATCCACCTGACTACACCAGACCCGGAAGGAGAAGCAATCTAATGGCTATTATCGTTATGGTTTACGGCCAGTCTGGCACCGGCAAGTCCGCCAGCCTGCGCAACTTTGACCCCTCAAAAATCGCTGTTATCAACGTATCCGGCAAGCCAATGCCTTTCCGCACCAACTTGAAAACTGTGAACACTGACAAATACGAACAAATTGATGCAGTTCTCTATAAAACTGAACGTAAGAGCATCATTATTGACGATGCAACCTACTTGATGGTAGACGAGTTCATGCGCACCGCCAAAAATACCGGCTACCAGAAGTTCACCGACATGGCTCTGAACTACTTCACGCTGGTAGAACGCGCCGCCGCACTCCCTGCTGACCGCATCGTCTACTTTCTTGGCCACTCCGAAATGGACGCCAACGGCAACGAGAAGTTTAAGACTATCGGCAAACTGCTGGACGAAAAAGTCACCCTTGAAGGCAAATACACCATCGTCTTAAAAACCGTTGTGCAGGATGGCAAGTATCTTTTTTCCACACACAACAGCGGAAAGGACACCGTAAAAACGCCCATCGGAATGTTTGATGCCGACCTTATCCCTAACGATCTGGCCGCTGTAGATAAAATAATTCGTGAATATTATGGTATGGAGGAATAAACCATGAAAAACATTGACTGGAATAACGTTACCGAAGCAACCGACGCTCGCCTGACTCCTGGCGGCTATGTCTGCGGTATCATCCGCGCCGAAGATGTGCCCGATAAAGAGTATCTGCGCATCGAGTTCGATATTGCCGAAGGCCCTTACAAGAACTACTTCCGCGAGATGCGCGATCGAATGAACCTGAACAACTGGCCCAGAGCTGGCGTCCTGATTCGCTCCTACAAGGAAAAGGCACAGCCCTATTTCAAGGCTTTTCTTACTGCTGTACAGAACAGTAACGCTGGCTATACATTCAAGAACGATGAATCCACCCTCTCCCGCAAGTTGGTTGGCATGGTGTTGGGCGAGGAAGAGTACGAGTACAACGGCGAGGTCAAGACCCGGCTGTATGTTAATGCTGTGCGCAGCGTTAAGGCCATCCAGAACGGTGACTTTTCTGTTCCGAATAAAAAGACCTTGCCTGCAAAAGCCGCGCCCACAGCTGCTTATGACCCCATCTCCGACGATGACGGCGACTTGCCGTTCTAAGTGAGGTACATCTATGACACAATGTGACAGAATCCTTCGCCACTTAGAGAGCGGCGGCAGCTTGACCGCTGCACAGGCCATGCAGGAGTATGGCATCTACCGCCTTGCATCCCGCATCAATGATTTGAAAAAGCGCGGAATCCCCATCCAAAAGAGAACGGCATGCAGCAAAAACCGCTACGGCGAAAAAGTCAGCTATGCCGAGTATTACTTGGGGGTGTAGCCGGTGGCAATGGAATATTTTTGCTGTTACAACGATTACTTGACTAAAACCCGAAACCTATCAGATAGCGAGCTAGGTCGGCTGTTCCGTGCGCTTATGACTTACAGCGCAACGGGAGAAAAGACGCAACTCAATGGACGTGAGGGGATGGCGTTCGACTTCATTTCAATCGACATTGATACAGCAAAAGAACGATACAACGCCAAGTGCGTGAAGTTAAAAAGCAATGGTGAGCAAGCAAATGCTACCAAATGCCACCAAATGCAACCAAATGCACCCCAAGAAAAAAGAAAGAAGAAAGAAGAAAAAGATATATCTTTCGTATCTAACGATACTCAAGATATAGGCAGCGCTAAAAGCGCTGCAACGCGCGCAAAGCGCACCCCTTCTTTCTCCGCAAAAGCGTACATTGAAAATTTTACGCAGGATGAAGAACTGCGTGGGCTGCTGCTTGAATGGCTTGAAAACCGCAAGAAAAAACGCGCCCCGGAAACCGAGGGAGCAATCGGCAAAAACCTGGAAAAGCTGTCCGAGATGGCAGCACAAAGCAACCTTTCACTGCAAGACTACATGCGGGAGGTCATCCGTAAAGGTTGGCAGGCGTTTTACCCTGTACACGATGAGCAAGCGCCAGCTACGCCCCGCCGCCAAGACGGGAGGGATTTCGATTGGTTGACAGGTCAATGACCGTATCAAACACAGATCTTACGCAGCAGGCGCAGCCCGTCGATGATGGCCTGCACTACATCATGGGTTATATCGCCGCCGTATGGCCGAACTTTGGCAGCGGCAAAACGCCAGCACAAAAGCGCTCCATGATCGCCGTGTGGGAGAAAGCTTTGCAGGATGTGCCCGTAAAACTCCAAAAAGAGGCCATCGACAGAAAAGTTCGCGCTGGGCAAATCTTCCCACCGTCCTCTCCTGCTGAACTGATTGCCTGGTGCAATGAGATTCGCCCACCGATGACAAAGTGGGATGCCAAAATGTACGCAGACCTAGCCGAGTGCGATATCCTTGATGCTGCTTTCTGCCAACGCCAAATTGACAGGTATGATGCAGCACAAAAAGCAGGCAGTTTCGCCTACGCGGGGTGGGAATGATGAAACGCATTGAAATCATCACCTACTCTCGCTCTACCGGTGACATCCGCCACTCTCGCCAGACCTACACCACCACCGGCGCAGCCGAAAAGGAACTGAAAAAGGCGGGCTTTACACAAAATACCAGCCTGCCGGATATCTGGTACAGCGAGAAGTACTACGCAAAAGTAAAGGAGATTGTACCGTGATACAAAAATACATAATCTCCCTGCCCCCTATTACCAAGAAGAACTCCCAGCAGATACTTACCAACCACCGCACCGGCAAGCCGTTCATCGCCCCAAGCAGGCAGTACAAGAAGTACGAACAGGCCGCCATGTGGGGTTATCTTACCCCAAAGCCGAAAGCCCCGTTAGCAGGCCGCTACCGCGTTGCCACGGTGTTTTACATGCCGACCCGCCGCAAAGTAGACCTCACGAACTTGATGGAGGCCGCCCATGACACCCTTGTCGCCGCCAAAATCATTGCAGACGACAACAACACCATCATAGCCAGCGTGGACGGCTCCCGCGTACTGTACGACAAAGCAAATCCACGCACTGAAATTTTTATAGAAGAGATTGAAGAACAGGAGAAACCACAAAAATGACAGCTGAACGATACGACTATTATCAGTCGCAGCAGCAGAAAAATATGGCGGCGCACCGCACACCGATCTCCGCCGCAAAAATGGCATCTGAGGCCGAAAACCACGCCAAAGACGGCCCCTGCGAGGTAATTGCACTGCCAAACCTGCCCAGTGTTGGCGGTCGCGTAAAGTATGCAATGGGCGCTATGACCGCTAACCAGTTTTCGCAGCGCTGCGGTGTCAGCGCCACCTACCTGAACCAGCTCTGCACAGGCAAGGCTAAGACCCTCAGCGCCTACAATGCCAACCGTATTGCCGGGGCATCCTCTATGGGCGTTACAGTAGGCTGGCTGCTTGGCCTGCCTCCAAAGGAAGCGCCGGAACCCTCTGCACCCCCTAAACAAAAATCGCAAGAGCTGCCAGACTTGCCCGATTTTTGGACGCGACTTAAGTGGGCAGTTGAACGTGATGGGCGGTCTTGTACAAAAATATCCGTAAATGCAGGGCTTTCTAAAAACGTAATTTCCATATATTTATCACAGAAAACTACGCCAAGAGAGGGAAATAGAAAACGCATAGCGGATGCGCTTTCTGTCCCTGTTGATTGGCTGTGCGCAGGGCTTAAATCAGACAGGGAAATGGACAAAGAATGCGCGAAAAGGTACGTCGAAGCCGTCATGCGAAAAAAAGAAATGGAGATGGAAAAGGATAAAGTCTTTGCCGAAACGAGAGAGAAACATCTACAGGATACACAATCCGTAAAGGCTACGATTTCACAAGGAGCTGGAACGCATTTGCATTTTGAAGGTGTCTACAGCGGCGATGTTTTATCCGCTCTTGTATCCGTGCTCAAAGGGACCTATCGCGTCAATCTTACGATTGATGAAGTGGGGGGGGGCGGAAACATGAACAGCCCCTGTAAAGACTGCCCAGACCGACATGCGCACTGCCACAGCGCTTGCAATCGCTACGGCGAGTATGCGGCCATGTTTGAGAAAATCCGCGCACAGCGGCTTGCAGATGCCGCAGCGGACGCTGCAGATGCAGAGCGCTGAATTAAGATCCGCCGCGATGTCAGAAAATACGGATTATACAAAACAGGAAAGAGTTGAAAGACGTGAAAGCAAGACTACACCCTACCCCGGCATTGCAGAAAGTCGTTGACGAATATGCCGAAGAAAAAATCAAGGACATTCAATCCAGCGCCTATGAAGCGGTAATGAAAGAGCGTAGCGACATTGCCACGAGGGCAATATATCTTTGCTTGCTGGCCTGTTATCAGGCAGGTTTATCCCGCCGGACGTTTGTTAAAATCCAGAATTACATGACCGGCCCGGTGGCCGACAAATACAATGAGTACCGCAACGACCAGCTTGCAGACCTTTGGGCACAGGTAACACTACAGGGCATCGGCATTGATGCCAAAAAGACGGAGGAGCCGCTATGACAGTATCTAAATTCTGCGAGAAATGCGGCAAGATGATGTGGGACGTGCAGCCCTGCAAGCGGTTCTGCGATACTTGCATAAAAGAAAAAGCGAGGCAAAAGGCAAAGCTGAACTACGAAAAGAAGAAAGCGCAGCAGCATGGTGTTATTTCTGCCATGCAGGCAAAGAAGCCGGATAAAAAGGCAGTACTGAAACCCCGCATCAAATCCATTGAACAATGCGTAAGAGAAGCCGCCGCGCTGGGAATCTCCTACGGACAATATGTGCAGCGCGGATACGATAAGGAGAAATTTTTATGGACGCTGTAGATTATTTGAAAAAATCAAGGCGCATGTGCAAATCGTCAGGAGGATGCGATACTTGCGTAGCATATATCGATGGCGAATGCTGCATTGATTTTGGCGCAAAAAGTGGTAAGGAAAAAGAGACTGTCGCTATTGTAGAGCAATGGTCAAAAGACCACCCCGCCAAGACCCGCCAGAGCGAGTTCTTGAAGATGTTCCCGAAGGCGGAAATGGATGGAGAAGTGCTTTCTATGTGCCCAAAATTCGTCGAAAATATTTACAGGCCAAAAGAAGATTGCTGTAATACTACGTGCGACGATTGCAGATTGGCTTACTGGCTCACGGAGGTACCCGACAATGACTAACATAACCACCCTGCGCCCCGGCGAACGCTTCATGTTCAAAGGTTACGAGTGGATCTGTCTTGAACCGAACCACCCTGACGGCGGCGTGCTGTCTATTATGGCAAGACCGTGGGCAAAAGATGTAAAGTTTTGCCCAAGTGATAAATTCGTCGATGAAAATGGCAACTGGAACAACTACCGCACGAGTAATGTGCGTGGGATTCTATCTGATATGGCGAACGCTGTTTTCGAGGGAAAAAGTCTGCTGCCACATACCGTTGACCTTGTGGCAGACAACGGCGACCGCGCCTATGGAACGGTGAAAGACACCGTTTTTATCTTGACTTGCGACGAGTATCGCAAGTACCGCGAGTTCATCCCACACTACGACATAGAAAGATTGATTTGGACTGCCACGCCTTTGGGCTGTGGCGATAAGGATTCCGACGCGGGGGAATCGATCGTCGTTCGCACTATGAACACGGATGGTCTGCTGTACAACTACGGTGCGTGCAACGGCGGCACTGTCGTACCGGCTTGTATTCTAAATCCGAAATCGCTCAATCTGCGCCAGAACATGGCGTATGTAGAGGAGGTATCCGAATGACCATCCTAGCAAACATCATCGGCGGCGCAGCCCTTGCCGCCCTGTTCGTAGTATTCTACGCTCTGGGCGTATCCGCTGGCCGGGAAGCAACGCAACAGAGGGAAGAAAATATCAGCATGGAACATACACACGGAGGTGAAGATAATGCGCCTGATTGATGTAGACGAGCTAAAGAAGCGTGCCACAAAAGTGATGTTCCGCGATGCACCGGAATGTGGCGAGTTTGACGCAGTTGCTGTTGATGATGTTGACTGTATGCCGACTATCGACCCAGAATCCCTGCGGCCTACGGCGCATTGGAAAAGAATACAAGATGTGGCTTATATGTGCACTTACTGCAAGTCATGTTTTGCGTTTATACCGTATAATTACCAATATTGCCCGGAATGTGGTGCAAAGATGTCGAACGCTTATGCGTTCGCTCGTGAACGATAGTTGCCGGAGGTGACCCCATGACAAAACAGCAACTAATTGATGAATACGCCCGCGTACATCTTTGCGCGACATGCGAGTGGAAGAATGGCGATATTTGCACGCTTCCGCGCTGCATGAAACTGGAAGAAAGGAGCAAGAATGGACGCTTTTCAATACGAAATATACCGTGCCCAGCTTTGCAATATGTACAATGGCTTTTGCGCAGCATGTCCGCTAAACAGTGATGGTAAAAGTCTTGGCTGTGCTTTATGCAACTATGACACGATAAAAGTTATAGATCGAACGCAAAAGCTAATTGATTGGGCGGAAAAGTGGCCGCGTACAAGGCAAGATGCTTTTAAAAGGTATTTTTCAGATGCCCCAATGAAAAACGGCATTATAAATATATGCCCTAAAAAGATTGATAAATCATATAAAAGCAAATGCGTAAAGAACGGGAAACCATGTGAACAGTGCAAAAAAGATTACTGGTTGGAGGAAATCAGCAATGGCAAATAATGTACCCTGCGGCAACACTCAGCGTCAAAAATGGATGGAAAAATACGCCGCCTATCAGAAAGCATTCATCGAGGCCCGCGATAAATTCTATGAATCCAACGCCGCTATGTCGGCCCACCCTGCCGACGGTATGCCCAAAGGCAACACCCGCTCTGACCCTGTCGCCCGCCTGGCAGAGCGGTACGACAAAGCCTATGCCCGGTACTGCCGTGCCCGCGCCGAGATGAACACAGCCTATTGCAAGCGGCACGAAGCTATGAAACCACTCAACTCCGACCAGCAATCCGTCCTGATTGCCATTTACTTTGAGGGCAAATCACGCCGGGATACAGCAAAAGAACTGAACCGTTCTGATTTCTGGGTACGTGCGCAGGAACGCACCGGCTTGTTTCTCTTAGAACTTCCCTCCGGCTGGGAAATCGACATTCTCCCATAACAAAAGCCCGCAGCAGTTCGGAAATTCCGAACAACTGCGGGCTGCTTTTTATTCCTGCACTGCCGCAATATTGTGGTAGTACCGCCCGGCCTTGTCCTCCGGCGCGTCCTTGTCCTCCAAAAACGCCGCCGCAAGGTCTGCGTAAAACTCCGGCCTGTCCACACTGTTCTTGCGTGCAACCTTGCAGTAGTCGCTGTACATCATGTTCATCACAGCGGCCCACTTCCAAATCTCGCAGTCAACCCCGCGGGATTCCATATACACGCGGGTCTGTTCCGGCTCCCAATGGGCACCCGTTGTGCCGTCGGCGTTCTGCATGTGGCGCTGCCATGTTTCTGCGTCTTCCCGGGTAAGTTCTTCCCCGGTTCGGCTGCCATGCAGGCATTCTTTCGTCTTTTCAATCTCGCGGATCATCTCCATACTGCCCAGCGTTACAGGCAGTTCCATGTAATTGAGCTTTTCCGCTTCCAGCTTTTCAAGATAGTTCATGTTGGCTCCTTATGCACTCACGATCATGCGTTTCAGCGTATCCACATCAGCAGGGTAAAAAGTAAGGCTGCCAAGCACAGGCAAATTAACGGTAAGGCCACCATCCCCGATGGCTTCTTTTGCCGCATCGCACGCCATATCCACGTCCAGTTCCCCGGTGTCTGCAAGCCCGAACGCTTTTGCAACGGGGTTTTGTGCCAGCGTATCAAGAGCCTGTTTGCTCCGTGCCAAAAACACGAACTTTGCGCCCTTTGCTGCTGCTTTTCCAAGACTGCCTTCCGGCAACCGGGCAATGATTTCCTGCTCCATGTAGGCGGCAATGCCGCGCTGTACTTTCTCGATACTGACCATGTGATACACCTCGCATCATAAAATAAAGGGGCGGCTGTTGCCGCCCCCTCGCGTTCAGCTGTTGCAATCGCAACCGCATTTTGGCAGCGGATTGTACAGCGTCTGCGCAGTCGTGGCGGTGCCTACAGTAACGTCCGCAACCATCTTCGGGTAGAAGGTAGCGTTTGCGTAAGTCACGATGGAGTTGTCACCGCAGCAACGGCGCTCGGCTTCCAGCTTGATCTTCTGGTCAAGCTCACTGCGCACCGATGCAATGTCCTGCCGCGCCAATGTAAAGCTGTCCTCCGTGCGCTGGTTGTGCACGGCCTGCTCGCAGAACTTCGTGTCAATGGCATTCAGCTTGCCGTCAATGTACTTGTACATTTCCAGCATTTTCTGGTCGCCGTAGGCGTTGGCATCCCGCAGTGCGATCTGGCTCTGCAATTCTGCAATTTTCTGCTCCTGCGCCAGATCATAGCGGTTGACGGTGTGATCTTCGCTGCAAATGCTGCGCGGGCCAATCACACCGGTAAGTGCGCCCATGCCGCCAAGCGCATTCAGGGCGCCCAGGCTGGTGCCGATAATGCCGGTGGCAAGGCCAGCATTGGCAACGCCTTTGGAAGCATAATTCATTTCCATAGTTCAGGTTCCTTTCACAGTAATTTCCACAGCGCTTATGGTACTTATAGTATACCGTGTATAAGGTTCTCCCGTAGGCCACCAACGCGCCACCTTCACGCCATCTTTGCGCCAAAAACAAAAAAGCGGGGGCAACATGCCTTTTCAGCACATTGCCCCCGCAAAATCAGGTGGTTATTTCCATTTGTTCTTGATGCTTCTTACATGCCGGTTTACTGTCCGCTCACAGCAGTTCATTTCCGCCGCGATCTCCGCATTGCGCCGCCCATGCCGCCGCATGTCCAGTACTTCCCTCTCGTCGTCCGTCAGGCTGAACACCAGGTCGTCATACTCGTCCCGGCTCATACAAAAATCAAACTTCATGGTCATTTCCCCATTGCTGCATTGTAGTAGGCGTTGTACAGCTGTTCAGTAAGGCTCATTTTGTTTAACTGGTCGGTGACTTCGGTCTTTTTCAAGTGCCCGTTTCCGTCTGCATCGGCATAGGCTTTAAACTCAACCCAGCCTTTTAGGCCGTCTACGCCGTACTTTTCGTACATTTCAGCACCTTTTTTGTCGGTTTTGCTGTATGCTGCAAGGTAAGCTCTTGCAAAATCCTCCCCGTTAAGGCCATACTTCTGCATGCCGATGCCTACATAGTACTTGTTTGGCGTCTGTCCTTCTTCCAGTGTGTTTGCAACAGCGCTATAGGCACGCATATAAGCGCTTACACCGTTGTTTCCCGCATACTGGTCAATGCGCCGCACAGCACTGTCATCATCTGTGGTATCTACGAACTGCGGGATGGCATCATCACCAAATTGGCTGTACAACGTGTTCCAGGTCTCCACCGTGTCCAGGCTCGCAGTATCGCTCCCGGTCGCTTCTCGCTTTTCATTCCTGGCAATATCCGTTGCGTTTTTGGCAAGCAGATAGCTTTCCAGCGTCGGAACGCCGCCCTGCTGATACGCTTCGTAGGCTTTCGAGTTCGTGCCGCTTACGCCGTCACCCACAGCCGCCACGCCGCCAGCGGTCTTGGCAACGCTGTATGCTTCCTGTACAAGCGCACTCTGCTGGTCTTCCGGCAGCTTCAAAAATAGATCGTTCTGCCGCAGGCTGTCTACAATGTCATAGGCCGTCTGCCCGCTCGTCTTGGCGTATTCGGTCTTTTCCTCCGGGGTCATGTAGTAGTCTTTGCTGTCAACGGTAATTTTGCTGCTGGCTTTTTCCGGCAAGACATGGCTGTCGTTCGTGCTGCCGTACAGTCCTTGCAGATATTCGTCAACAGGCGTTACGTTCTCGGCGCTGTAATATCCGGGGCTGCCAAAATTGTACACCCCGCGCAAAAACATCCCGCCCGCCGTGTCATCCGTGCCGTCAAGGCTCGCTTCCTCGCGCCCCCACTGGTCAATGTACGGCTCGTTGGTCATACTTAGTCCGGGAATTTTGTTCTCCATCTTTCGGGTGTTGTACCCAATATCCCGCTCGGTCTTTGTGTCGCCGCCGCCATAGGTGGAACGGCGCAGTGGGTCAATGGTTCTAGCAATTTGACCAAGCGCGGTTGGAACATATTGCTGTGCATAACTGCCAAGCGTTCCGGTGATAAGCGTGCCAAGTTTGTCGTCGGAATCTGCATAGCTCACGCTGTCCAGCGTATCATTCAGCCCTTGCAGCATTGTGGTATCCAGAATCGGATTCCCGATTTTTCGTGCAGCATCAAGGAATTTCGTAACACTAAGGCCGCCGTTTTGCCATTCGTTGGCGATCTCGGCCCCCATTAAAAGTGGTACGCTTGCGGGGCTTGCCCAATCAATGGTGTACGTTCCTTTCCCGGGAATATTGATGGAATATTCCTGCTTGCCGGTCATCTCATCAAACGCATCGGCGCGGTCATCTCCACTCTTGCTGCCGTTCAGTAGTCCATTATAAGCAAGGATACCGCCAATGCCCATCAATGCCGTGCCGGTCAGGCCTTTGGCAGCAGCGTCAATTACATCTGCGCTGCTTGCACCTGCGGCATAGCGATAAGCAGCTTCTACTGTGCCGCCTACAATATTGTATTCCATTGCGTTTTTGGCAATGTTCAGCGGGGTTTTCTTGAACGGCAGAACACCTTCGCCCACCGCCCATAGTATTTTTCCACCGACTCCGTGCCCTTTAATATCATTCTGATAATTTTTCAGTGCAGTGGAAAGGAAATTGTCTTCGTGGAACGTGGCTTCCTTTGCATCGCGCAAAGCCGTTGCAGCTGCATCCACAAGTGCCTGCTTGCTCTTGGCATCGGTTGCGGTAAAAACGCTGCTGTCATAACCGCGTGCTTTCAGCTGGCTTGCCATTGCATTGCCAAACGCCGAAGAAAGGAAAATATTATCCTCTTTTTCCAGCAAAGCACTGTTGATGTCAGCCGCTTTCTGGATTACCTTCCCGGGTTTGCTTGTAAACGTATCCTGCGCGGCACGCAGCCCGCTTTCCGCATTGAACTTACCGTCATTGTACAAAACAGAATACATTTTGTTCTGCCCGTACTCTTTGGCAAGGTCTACCATCTTGCGGCCATCGGCCGTAAGGGTTGTTCCAACGGCTTTTGTACGTTGGTCTTTCGGCAAAGCAAGCTGCATCACGCCGGAAACATTGTCTTTGGCGCGGGTTACAACGCCCATCGATACGTTACCAAGCACGTTTCTTGCGTGGGTTCTGGTATTTCCCAGCATAGACAGATAGCGGATACTTTCCATTTTGTCGCCAAATGTTTTGGCAGGCATATATTTGGTAAGCCGCTTATATGCGTCCATTTCCTTTTCGTAGCGTGCTTTACTGTCCGGCATATCGGCCATTTCGGCAAATGCGTTTTTTACATAGTCGTAATCTTCCTGGCTTAAATTCTCAATGCCGAGAGATTTACGCGCCATTGCATTAAACACATCATCTGCATTGCCTCCGGCAAAAATGCTGGCAGCAGCAGATTTTGCCTGCTCATCGGTAGCCTTGATGCCTTTTGTGTCAGCCATGCTTTTAATGCGTTTTGCAAGGTCATCCATCTGTGCGTTCAGCGGATTATCTCTTACATCAACGCCCTGTGCCTTCAAAAAAGCGGTAAATTCTTCGTCTTGCGGCCCGGACTTCGCCATTTCTACAACATCTGTTGCCAAATATTCCAGTTGCTTGCCGTCTCGCGTTTTCGCAAAATCATTTACTTTTCTTTGCGTGATTTGTTCAAACTTGCGGATAGGTGTATACTCGTCGATTTGCGCCCAGCGTCCCGCACTCAATGCTTGGGCATTTTTGCTCTGCCCGGCGCTGACAGCGCGGTTCAGGTTTTCGATTTGTGCCTGCACCAACTGTGCATCTGCGCTGCCTTTTTCGTAGCTGTTCAGCATGTTTTGCAGCTGGTCGGCGGCATAATAACCGCGATATACGTCGCTGGCATCAAAATTTCCATCAGCAGATTTTCGGGTCAATTCGTCCGCAACCGTGCGCCCGGCGCTCAAAATATCGCCGTTCTGCTGCACCAGCAAATCAAAATCCTGTTTGGCGGTGTCTTTGCCTTCTGCCCGGCTGTATACGGTATGGGTCTGCTGGCCAATACCAGCGGCCGCTGCTTCGTCCGCATCAATTTTACCGCCCATCGCACGCTGGTTGGCGTAGTCCTGGTTCGGCACTTCCGCCCTGTTATACTGCGTACTTGCCGCGCCAATGGCATTTTCCGGCACACTCTCGCTGCCGTTCAGCGGGCTTGCTGCGCTCCGTAAAGCATCAGCGCCCCCGGCATCAGCTGAGGGCGATTTCAGCAAGCTGTCTCGATATGCGAGAGCCTCATCATATTCCATTGTGGGCAAGGCATCAAGTTCTGCGGTGGTATAGGTGTGGAAACCACCGTCCGCTTCGCTCTTACCAAGCCGCTGCAAAATGCTATCGGCATCCACGCCATCTTGCAGCTTCATTACATACACATCTTTAGGGCCGTAAGTCCAGCCATCCGGTGCGTAATCCGGGTTCCATTCAACTTTTGCAACAGGCTCAAACCCAAAGCGGTTGTATGTGTTCACCAGGTCTGCGCCATAGCAGTCCAGTTTATTACCGCCGTTTTCAACCGCCGTAATCAGCAGCTGCGTACTAGCACGTTTTGTCTTGCTTGCTGGGTTCTTAAATACGGCTTCAATATCGCCGTCCGCCGTCACCAGTGCACCGCTCAGCCCATCTTCTCCCATAAAGGTAATCGTACCGGGCTGCTGCAATTCTTCAACCGATTTAGGCGAGACCATCAAACCGTGCTTATTCGCCGCGATGGATTCATCCAACGCTTTAGAAAAGCGCTGCGGGTCTGAGGTCGTATCCTGAATATTGCCCCAAGTAGCGCCTGTGCTTTCAACAGCTTGGCGCTGGGAATCGTCCATTACAGGCTGTCGAAAAACTCTTTGATTTCCGTCGGCGTTTCTCCACGCTCCTTGTACATCAGGATAGCCTGTTCCTGTTCCGCCGGGTTCAGTTCCTTCAATACTTCTTCCAACGTTAATTTCTGTGCCATTCTGCGCACCTCCAATATTATTTACATTATACCGTGCATTGCCTACGCCGTCAATAGCGGTTGAATTATCTCGCTCCAAAAGCCGCTGTACGTAATCCGGTGCGTCTCGGTTAAAGGATTGCACATCCAGCCAATCCGCAAAATCATCTGCGCCAAGCTGTCTGTCGCTCGGGCCATCCAAGATAAAATCGCGGTAATAGTCCGCAACGGCAGCCGCGCGGTCGCTGTCAACAAGCGGTTTGGCGTTGCTGGCATCCACAGCTTTCAGTAAATCGTCTATTGACGAACCGTTCACGCCAACGCCCATCTCACCAAGCTCCTGCATAGCGGTGTCGTAAGGAATACCGTCTGTCATAGAAAACTTGGTGCCATTCTGGAAGTTGTACTGCTGGATATTTTTCAGTCCGCTGGTATACAAAATATCCCCCGCCGCCTTTTCATCAAGTCGGATGGGGGTACGTTTCATATATTCGCGCAGTGCGCTTGTCGCTTCGTCCAGCGGTTCCGCAAAGTCGCTTTCTTTTACAAGCCCTGCCGCAATGTTGGCTGCTTCTTCTGCCAGGCTTTCCCGGCTGGAACCGTTTTGCATGGCGTTGTGTAAGTTTTCAATACGGCGGGTATAAACGCTCTGGCGTCCCTTGCCGGTTATTGATTTTGCCCACTCAGCCACCGTTTGAGCGTTTTTTGCAGCAGTTCCTTGTACTCCTGCTCCGTTGCCACTCGCGGCGCTACCAAGCCCTGCTGCACCAGTTTGTCCAGCAACCCCGCTTCGACTTCCTCCGGGTTTCGCTTCATAGCTTGCGCCAGCGTCAGCGTTGACGGGAACGTCTGCTCGAACGCCTGTTCCCAAGTTGTCATTTACAACACCTCCGTTTACTTCATTGTAGGCTTTCGCAGCCTGCGCGTCAATCGGCAAACTGTCCGAATTTTGCAAAGCAAGCTTAGCTTCATCGCCAATCTCCTGCTGGCGCTGCAACACGGCGCGGCGCAACTGTTCTGCTTCTTTTTCCTGCGCACCGTTCAAATTGACCTGCCCGCGCAGCTCATCCAGTGTATCAAGTGCGCTGCGATTGGCCGCGTCTGGCGTGTTCATCTGCTGCAATTGCGCAGCAAGCCCGGTTGTGCCGTTGGCTTCCGGCTGCACAATGTTTCTTGCCGGTACGGATTTCTGCACATCCTGCGCGGCATCATCCGCCTGCTTCAAAGCATCCTGCGCGGCATCCCCTGCCGTGCCTTTCAGCCGGTTCAGCACCGCGCCGCCCACTTCCGGGATAGCGTTAAATGCAAAGTTCTGCGCAACATTGCCCAACGTGTTCAGCCCGATCTGCCCGGGTGTCAGGGCATCGTCCACCTGTTCCCCGTTCTTTATGCGGTTCTGCTGGTCATTGTAGGTCTGCAAATCGTTCACAAGGCTGGGGATGGTATCCAGCGCGGTATCGGCGGTCTGGTCGGTCAAAATGCGCCCCAGCGCTTCACCGGCGGCGGGCGTGGCAAATCGTCCCAGTACCGGCACCTTGCTGGCCGCACTCGCTACCTTGCCGCCCACCTTGCCCATCGTCTCCGCCAGCGGCGTGCCTTCCATCAGGTTATTAAACAAATTGTACTGCGCCGCTTTGCCGACCATTGTGCCAGCACCGGCAGCAATGCGGTTTTGTTCCTTAGAATTTTCCAGCATCGGCAAAAAATCTGCCACAGCTCCGCTTTCAAGGGCTTTCCCGTATTGCCCGTTGGTGGCTTTGTTGCCATAATCTTTAACAGCGCTGTCCACCTGTTTCAAAAATGGCACAGATGTCATCAGGCCGGATGTAAACGCCTGCATGTCCTGCCCCAATCCGTTCAGGCTGGCTTTTTGGTTCATGCGGGCAAGTTCCTGCCCCTGTTTGTTATAGTCATCCAGCGAAAGTTCGCCAGCCTGCACCTGCTTGTTCAGGTCTCCGGGGTTCTGGTTATATTCCTTTACAGCTTGGATTTCGGCGCTCGTCAGCCTGCGCCCCGGGGCAGCCAGCTCCGTCCGGTAGCTGGCATCCGTCTGCAATTTTTTCAGCGCAGCGGCAATGTCCTCCTGTCGGCTCTTGTAGTCGTTGCGCTTGTCCTTTGCGGCCTGCGTCTCTGCCGCGCTGGGGGCGCTCCCTGCGGCGGCGTAACTGCTTCCGATAACTTTCCCGCCCCGCGTCACAGCGCGGCTCTGCGCAGGCTGTGCGGCGGTATTACCGGCATTCTTTTGCTCGGCGTAACTCTTGCCAACAGCCTTGCCCTTGTTGGCTCCGGCATTTGCGGCAGTTTGCTTGTCTTTAAGCATCTGCGCAGTTCGCTCTGCTTTCTGCTTCGCGCGATACTTGATGTCGGATTTCTCCTGCTTGCTGCCGTCATACCGGGCGCGGGCACTGGCGTTGCGTTCTTCGTTGGTGCGGGTCTTACTGTAATTTCCGCCGCTGCTTTTTTGGCTGCTGGTGGAAGTGTTCTCCCCATTACCAAATAAGCTATCCAGCGATGTATTGCTGCCGCTGGTATCGTCTGTGCTGCTCGTACTGCTGCTTCTTTTGCCGGACTTTTTACTGCTGGATCTCCCGGAACTTTTCGCCGCTGCTTTCGCCGCTTTTTCCGCGGCTTTCTGCTCCGCTTCAATCTGCTTTTTTGCCAGCTTAAAATTGCTGATAGCGGTGCTCTGCGCATTGTCGGCACTCTTTACAATGCCGTTCAGCACGTCAGCGCTATAATCTTTCAGTGTTGGCAGCGTTTTGTCGGTAGCGTTCATAATGGCGCTGCCCCGGCTCTGGGCGCTTTGCTGCGCACTCTGCCCGCCGCTAACCGTGGTAGCGTTTGCATTCTGGTAATTGTTCAGGTAGGCATTTACAAGCGCTTCGGTGCGGCTTCTCATTTTAGCCATCAGGTGTCCTCCTTATGCTAAAAAAGCCGCCCATTGCGGGCGGCGTAGTCTTAAACGTATTCCCACTGCCCGGTCTGGGCATTATAACGTGCGGTCGTGGCGGGCACGCTGCTTGCCATATCGCCGTAGCCTTGCAGCAGGCTGATAAGGTTCGCCGTGTTCCCGGCTGTCAGGTTCTGTAAAGCGGTCTGGTACTGGCTCAAATCTGCCGCATCGCCGCTGGCTCTCTGCTGTTCCAGCTGTGCCATGTTGTTCTGATAGGTGTTCAAAAGGTTCGCAAGCTGGCTCTGGCGCTCGGTTTCCAAATTGTTGCGGGCATTGTTGTAGTTGTTGTACATACCGGCGGTCGTGGTCTCGCTTGCGCCGCCGTTCAGCCCCTGCGCACTAAGGCTCTGCTGCAAATTCTTATTTTGCAGCATGCGGTTTACATAGGCTTCCTGCAACGCTTTGCCGGTCGCATCGTTCACCTGCCCGGCAGAAAAGTCGTAATTTACTTTCTGCTGCGCAGCGGCTTTCTGGTATGCTTCTTCGCGGGCTTTCCGCTGTGCTTCCTGCGCGGCACGCAGCTGTTCGGCGGCAGCATTCTGCGCGGCAAGAATGGCCTGCTGTGCCTGCTGCCAAGCACTCATACCGCTGTTGGTCGCGGCAGGCGCTGCGGCCGCCGCTGTTGGCGTACTGGCTGCACTGCCGGAACTGCCGGTGTATCGGTTTCCACTGCTGTAGCCACTGCCATTAGAGTTTCTACCTGCATTACTGCTGGCGAATTTGTTGCTGCCAGTGGAATAGTTGCGGCTGCCGCCGTACTTGTTGGCCGTTGTCGTGCCAGGCTTCACATAATAATCCTTCGTAGAACCTGTTACTGGTTTCGGCATAAAAGCGCCTCCTTACTCATCCTTCTTGTTCTTGCTTTCGGTCTGCGTGCCAAAATAAAAGGCCACGACCATTGTCACAATGGTCATGACCGTGTCAGGCTGTAATTTGCTTTGCAGCGCCATCACCGCAAAAACCGCAACGACAACCAGCGTCACAATGGTTTTTACCTTGATAAGCGCTGCCAAATTCTTGATAAAATCGCCCATAGATATGCACCTTCTTTCAGCCGATCAGATGCTTTTGCAAGGCTTCCTTTGCTTTCTGCATCTGATCAATGTTGTTTCCGTCAAGGTTGTGGTCAAGCAGGGCAAGCAGCGCCTGCATGGTCACATGCTGCCCCTCGTCCATGCGGTCAAGCCGCAATTTGTCGTTTTTCAAAAAGCCCTCCATAGCGTTCACCCGCGCTTCAAGCCGTGTAATGCGTTCGTCCTGGTCGGTCTTTGGCTTTTTTACTGCGGTGATTACTTTGCTGATAGCCACGCCCCCGGCATACAGTCCGGCAGCAGCGCCCGCCGCGTAAATCAAAAACGCCCAGGCTTCCGCAAGTGTAAACGAAAATACGTGCTGCATCGGCATCACACCTCTGCCCATTCAGATTTGTACAGCCCGGCATCCGTCAGGCCACGTTCCTTGCACAGCAAGTAGATTGCGTCTGCATCTCCCTGTGATACCGGGCCGATGGTAATCACTTGCAGCTTGCTTTGGCTCGTATTCTCGGTGGGCTTGTCCGGCACAACAACGCTGTGCTCGCCGGGCTGGAAGGTGTACTCTTTCCCGGTCGCCATCGTGAAATCATTGTCCAGCCACGTCAGCGGGTTTGTGCGTTTGCCGTTCAGGATGACTTCAAAATGCAGATGCGCTCCGAACACATTCCCGGTAACGCCCGAATAGCCGATAAGTTCGCCCTCTTTCACCTTCTGCCCGACCTTGACGCAATATCTCGAAAGATGCGCGTACCGGGTCTGCAAGGTCATGCTCTTGTATGGTGCGTGCTTGATGCGCACCATGTTGCCATAGCTCTGCATCCCGGTTTTCGTGTGGCCGTCCCAGTCCTGCGTTTGATCGACCGTGCCATCCTCGGCAGCGTATACCGGGCGCTTGTAATCCGTTCCGTTCTGCGTGCGCCAGTCAGTAGCCTGGTGCAGACTGCCGTTGTTGTAGTACCAGCCCTGCGTTAAAACGTGCAGGTCAAGCGGGTAGTGCAGCAGGACTTCACCGTTTGAAAGTCTCATGGTTTGTTCTCCTTCCTTATTGTGCAGTCAGATTCCATCTGACCGTAATGTCGCAGCTCGGTTTCTCGGTCACAACGGTCGTAACCGTTCCCGCGCCGCTTTCCGTAACGCCAGCCCAGATGAACGCTAAAGCGGCGTCCAGCGTTTCATCGGTGGCCGCAACGCGGGTCGGCGTGTACCAGGCGGGCGACATAAACCGGCTGTTTGCCGTTACAGCGGGCGCACCGCTCACAACTGGCGTAATGGTCGCCGTCTGCGTGTACAAATAGCCGTTGCTTTTGTCCGGGTCGGCGGTCTCTGTCCATCCGTCCACCAGCAGGGAGACGGTGGGTGTAGTGCCTCTGTACATCGGTTCACCCCCGTGTTTTTCAGTCTGCGCCGGGCATTACTCGCTTACGGTCAAGCCCAGCGCCGCCTTGATGGCTTCGAGGTCGTCAACGGTCAAAGCCGGGTAGTCGGCGGCGATATCCTCGAAGTTCTCGCCGTTTGCCAGGCGAATCTTAAAGGCGCGGGTCATGATGCGAAGTTTCAGTGCGTTCAAAGTTTTCATAGGTTACTCCTCCCCGCCGATCAGGTCGGCCATCATCAAAATAATATCATCGTTGGCGGATTCCAGCGCGTCCAGGCGCTGCTCGGCTGTGGGCTTGTCCCGCTCGGCCAGCTCTGCCTCGGTGTAAGCGTGGTAATACTGGCAGGCTTCGTACTCATCGTGGGCCGGGATGCGATGCCGCCAGCCATCGGTTCCCTCTAAAATTTCATCGTGTTCCGGCACATGCCGCACCACGCGCTGGCCGTCGTAGAGATAGCCCGCGTCCAGATCCGGCGCGGTCAGTTCTGCGCCAGTAAGTTCATCGTAGATTTTCATAGGTCAGCTCCTTGCATAAATTAGTCAACGAAAGCAACCACAAGGGTCAACGAAATTGCGGCAGAGAATGTAACTTTAATTACATCTCCAGGGGATACATCAATAGGTCCCACAACTCGCGTTAAGGAACTCGCATCGGCTATCACGGCATTATTCAGATAAATGGCACTTTGTTTGTTGCTGTTTTGCTCATATGCGCCCTTTAAAATAATGACTTTCCCCTTTTTCTTAACCGTGCAGCCAATTTCCGAAGTTAAAGCTTCGACGTATTTTGCATCGTTGTATAAAGTTGTCCGATAAAATTGCGATAAATAACTACACATATATACCAACCGTGTCGCTTCCCCGCCGCTCGCGGCTCTCGGTGCCACTCCCATCAGCAGCACCCCCGCGCGGCAAGTGCCGCATTATTCAGGTGGGGTGGGTAAAGCAAATATTTACTCATAGCTACGCTCTCCTTTTCTGCGCCGCTTACGGGCGCATTTTCCAGATGATTTCAATTTCCGCATCGGGCAGTTCCTGTACCATCGTGGTAACAGCGTTTGTCCCGCTTACGGTGTGGCCCGCGTTGATGATCGCAAGCACGGCGTCCAGCACTTCTTCGGTGGCGGGCACGCCGGGCGGCTCATAGCGCGGCGGGGAAAGAAAATCACTGTCCGCCGTAATCTCCGGCGCGTTGGCGTCAAGCGGGGTCAGCGTGGCGGTCTGGGTGTAGGCGTAACCGTCCGCTTTGGCGGTTTCATCCGTCACAGCCGCCCAGCCTGCCAGCGTATACCGTGCCTTGTAGCGCGGTGCCACACTGTCCACAGCCTTAAAAATATCGCTCTGCCGGTCTTGCGGGTCATACGTTGCCCGCAGCATCGTAGTCAAAAGAGTTTCGGTAATTGCTGTGTTAATCGCCGCAAACACGTCTTTTCGCTGCCCGGTAGGGTCATATACAGCCTGCGCCATGTCGCCGCTGCCGATTTCTGTAAGTTTCTCGTTGATTGCATCGTCTGTCTGCTTTTTGGTGTAAGCATCAATCTGTGCAGCCGTAACGGCGTGCGGGTTTTTCTGGTCGTTCTTGTGGGCGTTCACATAGGCAAGCAGCGCGTTTACTACTTCCTGCACGGTACTGCCTGCAATTCCCTCCGGCGCAGTAATGCCAAGCGTAGCGGCGGATGTTTTGTCAGTAAGTGCATCAATCAGTGCATTAAACGCCGGGATAATCACCTCGCGCGGTATCTCATCCATAATGCGCTGCATCTCTGCGGTCGATACGCCCGGCGTGTCTGGCCGTCCTACATTGCCTTTGCCTTTTACATCTGCGTCTGTAATTTTCTTAAAGGCCATTTCATCACCCCTTAAAGTTTCCGTTTTCTACAAACTCAACGGCGATCTGCATCAATCCAAACGGTTCGTTCAACGCATCGTTCGCAAAGCGGAACCGCGCTTTATCCACTCGCTTGATTCGGATTTTGTTGTGCAATGTCCGCGAAGTCTTGTCGTTTGAATAAGTAAAGCGGGAATAACGCAGCTGGTGATAACTAAAAAATCGTGCGTGCGTGCTGTCGTTCCAGATATTAGACCAAATGCCCCGCTTCATAGCATAAACGGCAACGCTCGTTACAGCACTGGGTGCCATCTGCAAGGCAAGATAGCGGAAACTCTTGTTTTTATAAAAAAGCGTGCCCGCCAAGTCCGGCGTTTCCCATTCGGCAGAAATCACAGCGCCGTTATCGTTGTAGCTGGCAATATCATCCGGGTCATTGTAAAACTGGTATACATTCCCGTTGTCAGCGCCAAAATATAGGTCGGTCTCATCCACCCACATGACACGCGCCGGGATATTCGTCTCATAAAAACAGGCATATTGCCGGGTCGAGTACGGCTCGTTTTTGTTTGTGCCCAGGTTTTGCTGCCCGTCCAAAATATACGCAACGCCGTTCAGGCACAGCCAGTACATGTCCTTGTACACACAGGCGTAAGCATCCGCTTTGTTTGCTTCATCCAGCAGCTTGCCGTTCATGTAATAGCTTCTGTTCTGGCTGAATCGCTCGCCCACAATGTCACTTGGTGTAATTGCGTAAATCCCCAAATTGGTCAAAAAAACAGGCTCGTTGGCGCAGTAAGCAAAGCTGTATTTTGCAATCGCACCGGGGCCTTGTATCGTGTTGGTAATCGGGAAAGCCGGTTCACTGTCCACCAGATTGCCCTGCCGTATCACAACGTTTCGGTCGGTTTCATGCTCGTCTTTATGGGCTGCAATTCGGTTTTCAATGATAGAGTAGCCCATAATGGCACTTTTTGCCGTACCCAGTTTGCTGTAGGCGGTATCCGGCCAATAGGTCAAGTCATACTGTCCGCTGTACCAGTCCTGGTTCGGATAATCCGGGTTCCCGCTCAAAAACAGGCGGTCGGCTGCACCGTTTACGCCAAATAAAATGCCAATGCAGCATTTGTTGATTCGGTCGGCGTAGCCCTCTACTGTTCTGGTTGCGGTGATCTCGATGTTGTCCTCGCCCTCCACCGGGCTTTTCTCTGGTGCTGTGCTGAATGTAACAACACCGGTTTCTTTATTGCAGGTAAATCCGCTTGTCACATCTTCCCATTCTCCGCTGCTGTTCAGCTTACGTACAGTTACGTCCGCACTGTCCAGTCCGGAAAAGCTCAGATGATACTCGGTAGCTTTTCCATCACTGGCAAAAAGTTCTTTGAACTTCGGCTGCAGCAGGTTCAGCGCTTCGTATTCCTTGCCGCCGCCCTGCGGTGGTTTGGCAATCGTCAGCGTCGGGATCTTTGCATCGTCACTGGCTTTTTTTACCGTTTCGCCATCATACACCAGCAGGCACTTTCCGTCGGCAATAAACAGCTTATCGTCCATCTGCCAGCTTTTGCTGCGTGCATCTGCCATGTCACTGTACAGTGCATTGCCCACTTCCTTGCCGCCCTCCGGCAGCTCGTACAGTGCCGTTCCCGCATGGATAAGGCTCTTACCCTTTAACTCGTGGAAACCGTTCACACGGGCCGGAAAAGCCGCTCGCAGCTTATATCCCATCCGCTTGCGCACCTTGCCGGGCTCGCTGCGTATCATGTTCTGCGCATTGGGGCTTTGGCTCACGCTTACATTGGCGGTGTTGCTGGTATAATCAATGCCAAGCAGTTTATCAATTGCCAGTTTGCTGCGGGCAACCTGGCTGGGTATCGTAAAGGTAGCCATGCTTACCACCACCCTGTATTGCTTGTAAAGCTTTCCTTGCTTACGGTTCTCGGGTTCGTCAGCCGTTCAAAGGCGGTCTCAAACTCGTTGCGGTAGTAAGTGGCAATTGCAATGTCATCATCCTTGTATAACTGGCTGGCAATGTACAGCGGCAGCAGTACAACGGCATCGTCCGGCAGGTCGATTTTTTTGGTGTCCGGCGTTTCCAGCGTCAGCGTTGCTGGCTTTGCATCGTAGAAAAACTCAAACTCGCCCTCAAAATCAGCCGGGAAAACCAGGTACTTGCCGCCGTACAGTTCCACCCCGTCTACAGGCTCCGGGGTATCGTCCACCAGCTTGTACACCTCTTTAGCGCCCATACGCCAGTAATCCGGCACCTCATAGGCCAGATTCACAGTCAGCTTTTCGCCCTTGTCTTTGTCTACCGTGTAGCTTTTGCGTAAATACCGCCCGGCAGTGCAAATCATTTCAATGGCTTCGTTGGCTGCCTGCGGCATCGCGTTTAAATATTCTTTTGTCGCTTCGTCAGGGTTCGAGATGTCTGTGCCGTCACTGGCGAACATCTTCTGCAAGGATGCCAGCTTGATCTGTTCCCATGTCATTTGCATTTACCCCCTGGTTCATCATGGCCTGCATCTGCTGCTGTTCACTAAGCCGCTGTCGGATATCCGCCAGCACAGTAGCCGAATACGGATAGTTTGTATTGCGCAGCCACGTCCAATAGGTGCGCTGGCTCTCCAAGTCGTTGATGGGGCCAAACGCGCCAGCCTGGTAATCCACCTTTGCCATATCCCACAGCCGTTCCCGGTTGCTGGCAAGGTTGCTGGCCGGGTCTACCTCAAAGATGAATTCATCGTTCCAATACAGTTCCCCGGCAGCGTCGCGCTTCAAAAAGTCGTTGCGGTCAAAGTGGCCGAACTGCTGCTCCCCATCCGTGTCGGTCTCGGTCATGGGGTACGGCTCGTCCGCATATGCCAGCAAATACTCAAACATCAGCCGGTACAGCCGGGCGTAGGCGTTGTTCTTCATCTCCCGCTTGCTCTGCAAACGTCCGGCGCTCTGGTTCGCACTGAACTGCTTTGCACTGCCGGAAGTAGCGGAACTGTCGTACTTTCCCTGGAAAGCATCGGTAATACCCAAAGCAGATTTTGCCCAGTTATAGTTGTACTCCAACATGTTCTGGTCATTCTGCACATTGGGCTGCACATTGATAACGCTGATAAGATTTGCCTGGCTGGGGTTCTGGAAGCGCAAAATCTTTAACTCATCGTCGCTTTTGTCAACATCCACACCGTCCGGCAAGGTGACATAGCTGCCGCCTTTCAGCAGCTTTTCCTGTATCTTCGTGCCGTATTTGTTGATAGCCTGCTGCTGGTCGGAGATAATATCTACGTCGCTCACACCTAAAAAGCGGTCAGCTGCCGAGATATTGATTCTCTCAATGATCGGGAATCCGTGCGGTTTATAGGCGGGGATTTCGGTTGCTTCCAGTTCGCCGGGCATCATGATCATCTCGCCGGTATCGTTGTCCAGCTGCGCACTGCCGTCCGGGTTCAGAATCGGCATATCCTCGCCGCGCGTCTGCGCCGGGATGGTCTCACCGTCGCTCATCACCAAATCCTGCGTCAGGGTAATGGTCTGCACCGGGGCTTCTTTAAATCGTTTGTTTCCGCAAACGCATACATCCCCTACCCGCTTGCGTCCGCACTTGGTGCAAACCTCACTGGTTCTGGCGTAATAGTCCGGGTAATTCTCTAAAATTTGGTCGCCGCACCAGCTCAGCATGCCCACTGTGCCCTTATCGTGCTTGTAGTACACAATGCTCTGGGTCACAACACCGCTGGCCGTGCTGGCATCGTTGCCGCGCACCTCCGGGGCATCTTCGGTGTCAGTGTCAATTTCTACGCCGTATTTGTTCTCCAAAGACTCTTTGCTCTTGCTCATCTGCAAAAACACATAGTCCATATCTTCCAGCCGATATACACCCGGCTGCGGGATAACCTGTCTCGGATGGCGCAAATTAACTTCCACATCGCCCAAAGTGCAGTGATACCCGGCCACCGGGTTCCATTCCACATGGAAAAAGTCGCCGCCCTGGATAGTCACGGTTCTCTCGCTGCGATCGTTCATCTCTGGGATAGGCATCCGTCGAATCTCGTTTCGCAAAAGATTCTCGATTTTCCGGGCCTTTTCCACATCCTCTGCATGGATGGCCGTTACCTTCGGCTGTGGGATACTGGTGTCCACTTCGCTTTCGATCAGCTCATACACCACATTCCGCACATTGGTTGCCTTCTTTTTGGCTCCCTGGATGATGTGGCTCCCGTAGTACATATCCTCACGACGCTGCATGGCTGCAAGCTCTACACTGTATCGTGCTTTTGCGGCAGATAACTTGCCTTGCCATTTTTCCAGCAGCTTTTTGTCTTTATCATCGTTCTTCTTCATCGTTCACTCCTGTAGGGTCATGCCCCCGCAAATGTGATAAAAAGCGGTCCTGCCTAAGCAGGGCCGCTGTGCTTATGCTTTCTTGGGTCTGCCGCGTTTTACTTCCTTGGTTTTCTCTGCCAGCTTGGCATCATAGCTGCCGTCGGCGTTTACCGCCACAACCACATAGGTCAGCTTGCCCTCGGTAAAGGTATCACCCGGCTGCAATCCTTTCGGGGCCATATCAGGTCAACTCCGTACCGGCAGCAGCGCCGCCCATGATGATGTGCCGCCAATCGCCAAAACCGACGCTGAAACGGCCACGGCCGCTGGAGATCAGGTTCTGAGTGCGCACATCCACATCCTGTTCAATTTCCAGCGGGGTACGGTCGTAAAACATATTGCCCATCAGGTCTTTGTTGGCCTGGCTGGACATGATGATGTACGGCTCGGTGCCATCTGCAACCTGCCAATGGTGATCAACCACAAGCTTCCACATGCCCTTGTTCACGTTGACATCGTTGTAGCTGCTGCCAACCTGCTGGTCACTGTTGATGATCTTCTTGCCCAGCGTGATCAGGCGGTAGGCGTTGCCGGGCACGACCAGGGTATCGAAGGTGTAGCCCAACACATGGCCGGTGGCGTTTTTAAAGTTCATGCCAATGTTGGCAAGGCGGTTCAGCATGGCATCGTCATTGCCAAAGGCATTGGTAAACACGTTGGACTGGGTCGCAACGCCGGTCAGGCCGGTATGCGCCTTATCAAACAGGGCCAGGCCGTCAGCGGTGGTGCTGTCCAGTCCGGTCTTGCTGCCGTAGGTAAAAGTCTTGGCGGCGCTGGTCAGCGCAGCGCTGGCAAACGCTGCACGGCTGCGCTTGTAGGCACGCACATCGGCCGCTGCCTTGGTGGCAGCAATGTCAAACTGCAAGTCCTCCTTCATAGTCTTGGTGACTTCAAACAGTTTCTTGAACTCGCTGTGGGTAATCAGCTTGGGTTCCGTCTCTTTCAGGGTATCGGCCGGGGCTTCTGCACCTTCGTCCACAACCTCAAAGTTGCCAAAGGTAGACAGGCCCGCGATCTTCTCACCAAAGCGCTTGGATTTCTTCACGTTGAACAGGGCATTGACAAGCTCGTCGTCGTTGTTCTTCTCGTTGTCGGTGTCCTTCATCTTCATCTGGATCATGTCGGCCCATTCGTTCCAATAATCATTGGCTGCGCCGCTGGATTTACTAAATACAACTGCCATTTATTGTGGCTCCTTTCAAATCGAGTTATAAAGTTTCTGGATTTCTGCGTCGGATTTATCCGGGAACGCTTCTTTCGCAAGGTTCAGCATGCTTTCGCTCATTACCTTTTGGGTTCCCGGCTGCGCCTGCCCATCGTGGGCGGCAAGGTGGTTCTTCCCTTTGGCAGCATTGATAGCCGCCTGCTTTCCTGCCGCCTGGCTGGCCTGCGTGGCCCTGCCAAAGTTCACAGCCTTATAGGCCGTCACCATGTCAAGCCCCTTTTCTTGTACAAGCTGTACAATTTTGTCAAAGCCGTCCAGCTTTTCCAGGTCGTTTACGGTTTTCAAAGCGGGTTCCAGCTTCTGCAACTCGGCAAAATCGCGGTTAAACGCAGCTCCTGCCTGCTCATCAAGCTGTTTCTGCTCTAATTCCTGCACCCGGGCACTCAAACGTCGCTTTTCCGGGTCGTTTGCAAGGATCTGGCGCAGTGCTTCCTGCTGTTCCCTGCTCTGGTTGGCCGTCATGCGGTCTATGGCTTCCTGGCGGCTCTGCTCCGCCTGGGCATCCATTGCGGCAAAGTAGTCATCCAGTGTCGCAATGTTCTTGCCTGTGGCGGGGTTTTTGTACTGTCCAAAACGCTGCGCGATCTGCCTGTCGATTCTTGCCTGTGCCTCTCGCTCGCTGCGCTTGCGGGCAATGGCCCAAACAGAATCAGGGATTTCCGGCTCTTTCGCCGGTTCCTCTGCGGCAGATTCCTGGGCAGGTTCTTCCACCTGCTGCGTGGTTTCTTCCGCAGCGGTTTCTTCCAGGTTGGGTTCAGAGTCGGCTACGCTCTCGGTCACGCCGTTTTCAAGTTCTTCCATTGGTTCCTCCACGTACAACGCCCGTCGGCTAAAAATAGGTATAAAAAAAGCGCCTACCCCAAATGGGATAAGCGCTATTTCTATCGTAAGGGCGGATTCTGTATCCGCTTTAATCGTCCTGCACCGGGTAATTCACCCGTACAACAGGCTCATTCAGGGGCTTTTCCCCCATCACATGCCCATAATCCGGGCACTGTTTGCTGCGGCAGATAAATTTCAGCACATCCGTGCCGGAATCGGTCCTGCATTCAATTCCACAAGTCGGGCATCTCAAAAAATCCCCTCCATTACCAAAATGCTGTTCCGCACCTTGCCGCCGTAATAGCGGCAAATTCTAAAACATGGCTGCGCGTTCAACCAAAACTCGATCATGCAGGGTGTCCCCACCTTTCCATCAGCATTTTTCGCTCTTCCGTATTGGCATTGCGGTAGTCCTCGTACATGTCAGCCGACCATTTCCGTTTGCGGATATTCACCGGCTTTTTCGCCGGGCTCGTCCACCAAACGCAAAAATAGCGTAAAGCGTCCGGGAAATGCGTCAATCCATGCGGATTCTTCGCATATACATCGGCGTTTTTGTCGTCTTTCTGGATTTTGGTCAGGCAGGTCCACAACTCACCTGGTTTGTAGAACGTAAGCCAGCCTTTGCCGGTCTTTTCGTCCACCGTCAGCCATTGCTTCATGGCAGCACACCCGGCAGGGAAATCGCGGCTGCTTTGCACCAGCGGCAAATGCGCTTCACTGAACAGTTGCGCCCGGCTCTTGCCGCTTTCCTGGCTGCGGTTCCACAAATCAGGCGGGGCAAGATACATGTCTATCTCTTCCCCTTCAGAATCCCGCAAAATCAAATCGGCAGCTTCGCCGATGGTCTTATTCGGCCCGCCGTCCACCCGGTACACAGTGGCGTGGTTCTCATCGTCAATGGCAATCCAGATAGCGGCCAACATATCAAGGCCGTAGTCGATGGCTACATACCGCCGTAGCGCCCCTGTAGGGGGGCTGTCCACAAGGTGCTTGTCCTTATCCAACTCGCTGAAAAAACGCCCTCCTGGGGCGCTCAGGGCTTCTTCCTCGGTAGCTGGGTACTCCTGCATCGTTTTATCTTCGCCCAGCGCAGCAACCGTCTGTGCGTACCATTTTTCGGTACGGCGCGGGTCGGTGCTCCAGGGCAAAAACAGCTTCGTAAACCCGTTTCCGGGGTTCGTGTAGATTTCCTCAAACAGCGTCCCCAGCTTGATGGTAGACAGCCCAATGACACGCCCGCCGAACGGTCGGTTAATAACCGGGTATGCTGCCTGCCAAATCTCTTCGGCATACTGCTGGAACGCCCATTCGTCTATCACAATCAAGTCGGCAGTAAACGAACGGCCTGCAGCAGGACTGGATGGGAACGCCTTAAACACGCTCTCCGGGCCGTCCGGCCACATCACCACGACCTGCATCGTGCTTTTGTAAAACACCGGGCCTGTCCACCCTGCAATACTGCCGCCCGGCGTGTCCACTTCCCGGATAAGCCCGGGCATGTATCGCAGTATTACCGCCAAGCGGCGCACAAGCTCTTTTGCTTCGTCCTCTGACCGGCTCAAGCCAATGGCAGTACGGCCTGTATTCAGCGCCACAAGCCGCGCTACTTCCACCAGCGCCAGCCAGGTAAACCCCAGCTGCCGGGCTTTCAAAACGCACACCAGCCGGTTCTGTGCAAACACAACAAGGGCTTTTTTCTGCCCGGCCCACAGCGCAAACGGCTGTATCAGTTCGTCTGCGTCCTTGTCCTCAATGTGGCAATATGTTTCGCAAAAATACACCGGGTCTTTCCTGCACGCCTCGCGTTCAAGTTCCCGCATCTCTTCCAGCGTCAACACATCACCCCATTTCCTCAAAAATTCCCCATACCCGCCATACCGGTTTATGCTGTGCCGGTCTCACCCGTTGCAGATAGCAAATCCGCAACGCTTTTTCAATCCGCTGCATTTATCCCCCGCGTGCGGATTCGCGGTTCTGCTTTGATGTAATGGTTTTCGGCGATGCGTAACTGCGTCAGTAACGGAGTCCGCACAAGCAGATGCCGGGCAGACTTTTTCAGGCTCTCAAAGTCCCGTTGCGGTCTGCCATCGCGCCGCGCTCCTGATCGGCTTGCCGCTTTGCTTACAGCGTTCAGGTTATCTATCGCGTTTTGCCTGCGCCGGGCTTTCACCGGTGGGAGCGACCCAGCTTTCACCAACAGCAGGATTTGAACCTGCAACTAAACCAGCAGCTACGCTGTCATGAGGCCCGGCTTTACCAGTTAAGCTATGTTGGCATATAAAGCGCGGCAGTTGCGCGTGTTGCACGGTGTGCAAGTTACAAGCAAGTTAACATTCAACGCATTAACGTCTTATATTTTGAAACTTGTCACAAACTTACACGCTTTTGCAAGTTGCGTGTAACAGAGGCTTGCCGCGATCTGTTCACTCTACAGGCTCGTATGTCTTTTCAAAGATGTCCGGCTTGCACGGGTACTGTTCACCGTTCACACCAGTGATAATCCAGTCACCGGGAGCAGCGTGCATAACGCCTTCCAGCGTAAAAATATCAAGTTCTTCCCACGTCTGGTACGCTTCAATGACAACCGGCTTTTTCCTGAAATACATAGGCATCACATCTTGCTTGCTTTTCGGCTCTTCCTCTTTTTTCTTGGCTTCTTCCTCTTCCTCGCGACGGTGTCTGGAGATCGTGTTCTGCATGTGGATTGCGCCAACGATAGCGCCGACAGGAATATACGGCATAGGCCTCCATCCTTTCTCTCCGACATAAATGTCGGGAACATCTAAAAAATAAGGCTCATGCATTCTGTCTCGCAAGTTTCTTTGGCAAGTCATACCAGCATAAGCCTGTTCAGAATCCGCCACATGGTACGCACTGTTAGTAGGCGTATGGCGGTTGCCTAGCTGGGAACGGAATGCGCTTGCACTTGCCTATTTACCAGCATCATCGGCGTTGGCGCAGAACAGTGGACGCGAACCACATCTCCATTCCGAGACAATCGGTTTAGCAAACCGTTCCCGCTCCTCGCGGGTTTATTCTGCAAATAAAAAAGCGCCCTGCCGTAGCAGAACGCTTTGTATTGTGGCCGCTGGGTCTTGAAGCGGACGGCCCTAGTCCCAATAGTAAGAGAGGAGGTTGACTTACTTCCGCACCGGGATATACTTTATATCATTTTTTCTGGGGAACCTGTCAGTTTTTTCGACATGTTCCTGCATGGGGGGGATGGGTAAATTTTATTTTTGTGTTCGGTGGGGGAAGGAACATATTCGTACCTGGCTGCGCTCTCTACACACCCCGCCCCGCCCTTCATAGGGGGGTACCCCCGGTCCCCTGCTGCCTTCTGCTGGACAGCCCCATAAAAAAAGAAGCCCCCGCCCCGCCTTGATGCAATGCACCCCCGGCAGGCTTTCGGCTTTCCTCTTTATGCTGCATGCGCCCGCTTTTCCCGGCTGTATTTCGCTAAATACCTATTTAGCGAATATCACTTTTGCGTAGCATCGTCGTTTTGCAGTCTTTTCTGCACATTTGCCAACAATTCGCGGTCTGCGTCGGTCATCGTCTCGGCTGTAATCTCCATCTGGTCGGCCGGTTTATCCCCCGCAGAATCCCGCACAAACACCGCCGCTTTCACGTCTCCGGCCTTCGCTTTCGCTGCCATCGCAATAGCGATACTGTCGTATACGGTAATCGGCTGTCCTCGCTCTTGTGCTCGCTTTTGCGCTCTCGTTGCTAGCTCCTGATCCTCTAGTCCTGTAATGTCATCCTCTTGCTGCAGCAAATCACTATATATATCCTTTATAGTCCTCCGCTTTGCTTGCACCTCGTTGCTGCGCTTTGCTCCTGCCTGCTGGATTTCTCGCTTGCGGTCTGCTGGCTGCTGGTCTAGCGTCTTGGGCTTTAGCGCTGCAATTTGTGACGGCTTTACAACTCGGCCCAAACTATCCACAAGCTCGCCGCGCTCTGCTTGCTCTAGTGCTCGCTGTATGCCGCGCTCTGCCTTGCTCATCTGCTGGACGGCCTGCGCCGCCTTGCTTTTCTCTGCCATGTTGCCGCCCTCCTACCTTAAATAGCAACAAAAAAAGCGCCCAAGCCGAAGCCTGGACGCCCGAAACCTAATTTTTTGCGTTGATACGTTAAAACTGTATAATGAGTGAGCCCCGTCGCGGAAACTCGCTTCCTCGCGTGGTTCGCTCATTATACACATTTTAGCATGCAAGTGCGATTTTGTCAAGTGTTTTTCGGTTTATCGTGATTTTCTCGTTGCATCCGCTCGGAACATGCCTGCATTATGTAGCCTTGCACACTCTGCCCGGCTGCTGCAGCTGCCTGCCGCACTGCTGCGCCGTCCTCCTTGCTGGGCCGTATTGTGATACTGTCCCGGCTGCGATTGTACCGGACATTCGCCTGGATCTGTGCTGGTGATGCCATGTTGTCGCCTCCTCTTATGTAGTATTACCATCATACCACACCGCGCCCAATACGTCAACGTGTACAAGATGCACAAAACACGTAGACGTTTACTGTGCAATCCTACAAATTACACGTAGACGTATTGACATGATACACGTTGACGGATATAATAAAGCCATCGAAACAAGAACAGCCGTCCAGCGGCCCCACAGGAGGAAACAACATGACTACCACATATAAAACCTATAAATGGTTCAACCCCCGCCCCTGCACCATCACCGAAGGCACCGCAATGTATCGCGACCTGGCCAGCAAGCACCACCCCGATCACGGCGGCAGCGTCTCCGACATGCAGGAAATCAACGCCGAGTGGGACGAGCTGAAGCCAACGCTCCCCCGCTTCTGCAGTGAGCAGGCCAAGCAAGGCCGCCAGCAGTACGAGCAGACCAAAGCGGCAGAGAATGCCGCCAAGACCGCGCAGGATGAAGAGGCCGTCAAGATGGCCGAAGAGCTGGCCAAGTGCCCGGGCCTGCAGTTCGACGTCGTCGGCTCCTGGATTTGGGCCGACACCAACCACAAGTGGCTGCGCACCCTCGAAAAGCTCGGCTTCCGCTGGTCTGCTAACCGCTGCAAATACTACTGGCACCCGGCAGGCGACAGCAGCCGCCGCAACCGCCGCGCCTCTTATGAAGAAATCTACCAGAAGTACAGCGGCCAGAGCTACCAAACCCGCGACCGCGAAACCATCCCCGCCTGATGATGACCCCCGGCAAGGGTCGAAACCACCCGGCAGCCCGCCGGGCAAGGTCGCGGGAGCCGTCACCGCTCTAAGCAGTTGTTGACATACTCCAGCAAAACCGCGTGGACGCTTTTCCCCTGATCAGCACAATAATCCCGGAACGCTTCCGCTTTTTCCTTTGGCACCTTACAAGCAAGTGTTGCCGCGTGGTTTTTATCCCATTTCGCAGACGCTTTTTTTTGACTTTCAGAAACTGCCACAATATAGCCCCCTTTCTTGCATTCCTATTGTAACACAACGGCAATACGGTTTACAGTAGAAAAATGCCCAAAATATACGGTAAACATTATGCAAAATGCCAATAGACATATACGGTTTACCGTAGTATCATATAGACAAATCAAAACCACAGCACCGAAAGGAGCAAACAACCATGACCCAATACACAACCTTCAAGCTAACCCCGCGCAGCGCTCAAAAAGAGCTCGCGCAGCAGCGCCGCAACCTGCAAAGGCTTTCAAACGAGTACGCAACCACAAGTAAGCCCGATGCAGTCCGCAACTATATGAACTATGCCCGCCTCGCTATCATCTGTGCAAAGCGCGGCTATATGCTCTGCATCGCCGACTGATTCCCCGCCTGATACCTTGCAGGGCCGCACAGTAAAGCGACCCTACCCCACAAACCAAAGTAAAGGAGATAATGACAATGACAGACACCTACCGCATCCCCTACCGCACCTACAAGCAGCACTACGCCGACTGCCAGACCGTCCCCGGCACATACCACGAGCAGAACCGCACGATTGAAGTCATCATCCCGCCGGAGCGGTTCAAGCCATCCGGCACGCGTGGCAAGCGCTACGGCTACTATTATTTCACAGGCACCGAGACCAGCACCGGCCGCGCCGTCCACATCACCATCAAGGCCGTTTGCGTCGAGAATGCCCGCAAGCAGCTCCCCCGAGACTGCACTTGGAACCAGTAAGGAGGCCCACAACATGGAACACCTGCAAACAGCCTACGAGGCCGCATATGTGGCCCTGTATGATGGCCTGGACGAGCTGCCAAGCTACCCGGCCACCGTTGCCAGGTTCGAGTATTTCACCGCCCACAGCGCCGACTTCCGCCGCGCCCGCTTCCGTCTGGAAGAACTGCAAGGCGACCACATCACAAGCGACCGCGAAGCCGCCGCGTTCGTCCTGGCCGCTGAACAGTGCGGCATCATCTGAAAGGAGCTAACAACCATGAAAACCCTACACCACACCGAAACCACCTGGCAGGGCCGCAAGATCATCATCGACGCGGCAGACCTCACCGCCGAATGTGGCTATATTGAAGTTATGGCCATGTACCCCGATGGTCGGGAGATTGAGTGCTACCACACTCACGACCCGGAGGACGCCCGCCTGATGTTCAACCACTACTGCGACCTTGCCGCCGACCTGCCAACCGCTGACACCTACACCCGCGCCGACTGGGAGCGCAGTGGAACGTTTAACGCCCGCGCCGGCCAGGCCATTACCGCCGACGTGTATGACGATATGCTGAACTGCATGCCACCGTACAGCCTGCCGCGCGATCTGCGCCGCGATGGTCACAAGGGTTTTTTGATGGGCGAGCCTTCCACCAGCGACGCGCAAGGGCTTCTATACATGGCTTTTGTCCGCCATGGCCTGCGCCATTACTATTATGGCCTTGTCCACCGCTGACACTCTCGCAGGGTTGCACAGCTTAAAGCAGCCCCGCCCCATATCCGAATAACAACCACAACACAGGAGGTAACACAATGAGCAATTACACCATCAACGAGGACACCGCCCGCCGGGCAAACGACCTGCGCAGCTTTAGCGACTACAAGCCGGGCAGCGCCACGGCAGGCTACCGCGCCCAAGTGGCAGAGGCTGCCGACACCCTCAAAAGGGTGCAGGCACTTTGTCAGACCGACGCCCAGCGCGAACGAGCCGAGTATCTGTTCGACCGCTATGCCGCCACGCTGGCCAACGCCATCAACCGCGACAACGAGATCAGCGCCCGCTGCCCGTCCGTTATGGTCTGCGGGCCTGCCAACTTCCCTGTGCGGAAGAAAGAAAAGCAGATCGCCGCGTGGCAGGCGAACGCCGCGAACTTTGAAAAAGCCGAACACTACCTGTACTTGCTGGAACACGCCCACCAGCAGCCGATCAAGTCCAACGACCCCGAAGCGATCGAGGCACTGACTTACAAGCTCAACCGCCTGCAGGCAGAGCGTGACCGGATGAAGGCCACTAATGCCTATTACCGCCAGCACAAGACGCTGGAAGGTTGCCCCGACCTTGACCCCGAGGAGCGCCGCAACATCGAAAGTCACTGGTCCGCAGGATGGTACACCGGCACTCCATACCCGCCCTACGCCCTGCAGAACAGCCTCGCCAACGTTAAGCGCCTGCAAGATCGCTTGAACTCGTTGCAGACAGCTAAGAGCGCCACCCACGACGACGAGGAACACGACGGCTACACCTACCACGAGGACACCGAACAGATGCGCGTGCAGCTGATCTTCGACGGAAAACCCGACGACGACACCCGCGCCCTACTCAAATCTTACGGTTTCCGCTGGTCCCCGCGCAACGGCGCATGGCAACGTCAGCTCACCGACAACGGCAGACGCGCCGCCCGGCAGCTTATGAAGGAACTCGACGCCGCCAGCAACGACAACCCCGCCTGAAAATGACCTCCGCCGCCCCTGCCAACCGTCACAAAATCCTGGCCGAGATCATTCGCAGAGCCAACAAGGAGGACTAAACACCATGAAAAAAACAATTGCTGCCATCATTATCGCCGCTGCGCTATCCTTTGCCGCTGGCTGCCACGTCACCATGTTGGCCGCGCAGCTCGTCGGCCCCTCTACAGACGCGCAAGGCCGCCCCGGCTATGTGATCTCTTACCGCTACGGCCCCGCATGGTTCAATGAAATCTACGAATAACAAAAAAGCCGCCCCAAAAAAGCGGCTTTCTTTTTTTGCACCATGTTTGCACCGTGATTTTCTGCACCAAATCTGCACCAAATCTGCACCAAATTTGCACCATAAGCGCACCAAAATCCCCATAAACAGGGCTGTATATCGTGTATGCACCATGATTGCACCACGCATAATATACATTTTTGAACGTTTTAAAGCGCGCATAAACAAAGAAAAAACCGCTTAGCTACGCGGCTAAGCGGTTTTTCTGCGATTCAACGCCCGGTGCATAAAAAGTCCGAGTGGCGAGAGTCGAACTCTATTTCAATGTCGATATATCGTCATAAAAAGTGAATATGCACCAGCGCTGCACCAAACTCGAATTTAAAACTTATAGCAAATCCCGTTAAATCGGACTGCACTTTTTATGCCACTTTTTCAGTCCCATTTATTGCCCTGCTAAAATGCTCTCTAATTTCTTCCGTGCGTCCTCTATCATCTGGGGCTTTAGTGATAAATACACCTCGTGTATCATCTTGGCATTTGCATGCCCTACAAGCTGTATTGCAATCTCTTCTGGCACTTCCGCCATCGCCAGCATGCACACATACTCATGCCGGAACTGGTGCCCACATACTGGCACTTTCCAATCCGTGTACGCGATCGTGTCCACTCTGCCGCGCCGCTCAACTTTCTTCGTGCGCGGCACTGCTTCGGCTATGCCGTATTTTCTCCAAAACTTTTGCCACATGCGATCGTATCGGCTTTTGCTTACTGGCTTTACATCCAGGCCGATAATATACGTATCTTTCGGCATCTTCCGCACCGGCTTTAGTGCTTCTTTCAGCATGGACAGAAGCGGCACTTCCCGAATTGCCGCCGGGGTCTTTCCGTAGTCTCGTATAACTGCTGCATTGCCTTTGTGCTCTACGGTTTTGGTTATGTGGATGATATTGCGTTTAAAATCTATGTCCCGCAACTGTATAGCGCACATTTCCCCTTTTCGCTCACCGGTGCACAGATAAGCCACTGCTGGCAACGCGTCTGGGTCTAGGTAATGCTCTTTTACTACGGCTACCTGCTCATTTGTAGGCGGCTGGCGCTTGCCCTTGCTCAATCCGCGCGGCATTTTGGTTTGTGCTGCCGGGTTTACATCGCCGCGCCACTTTGGGCTGTCAATCCAATACTGGTAAATGTTGTTTATCACGGTTTTTTGGTTGCTTACTGTCGTAGCAGCCCGCCCAGCCATCTCCGGCCCGCGCAAAAACTCCGCAATCATGTACGGCTCAATTTCTTTCATGCGGTATTCGCCGAACGTATCGCAGGCCCGCTTGATGGCTGGCATATAGCTTTTTTGTGTTCCGCTTTTCATGCCAGCGACAACACGCTTATACTCTTCCGCAATCTCGCTGAACAGCGGCCCGGCGTTCGCCGTGGCTTCTTCTTTCCGTTCTTTTTCTTCCTGTTCTTCTTTTGCGTCCTCTATTTTTTGCCATACTTCTGCTGGCATTCTGGCTGTAAAGGTTTTCCAGCTGTCGCCGATTTGCTCCTTGCGCTGGTATCTGCCATCTTTGCGCAGCATCAGCCCGTCCGTCAAATTTCTTTTCATGTTGACACCCTCCTAAAATATCTATATACTAAAAGATGCCAGCGTAATGCTGACACCCTTTGCCCTTGTCGGTGCTCGTCCCACCGGCAGGGGCTTTTTTTATTCTCCGGCTAATGCATCCGCATACCCATCGTTATACCCATCTTCGTAGTAGCTTTCCATTAGCTCATCAATGCCATAAGTTCCATCATTCATCCCGTCTTCATATCCATCCTCGTAACCGTTTTCGTAATGGTGCCCTTCATATTTGTCTTCTATCTCATCGCACCCTGCACTGTAACCTTCATCGTAGCCTTCATCGTACCCTTTATCATAGCCCTCATCTCTTCCTATAGAGTAAAAAACCGCAATCGCGAAGACGGCCATAATGCAAACAGACAACAAGGCTGAATGAAGCTCATTTTTTGTTATAACTCTATCTTCCTTCATGGCTTACACCTGCTACAAGCTGTATATCCCTGTGCTATTGCGTCCTTCTTTTCTATCGCTATTTTGCTTTTCAAATAAGAACACCCGCTCCTGTGATACTTCGACCCCGTCCGCGTTATATAAACCGTATAGCTGTCTTCGCTTACAGGCGCGGCCGTTGGCTTCGGTGTTGCGGTAGGCCGTGCTGTTGGTCTCGGCGTTGCTGTCGTTCTGGTTTCTGTGCTATACTCGCTCACCGCAGCAGTCGCTGTTGTGCCATAGGTTCTGCTATGTTGTGTATTGTTCAGCCACCACACAAAACAGCAAAGCAATGCAAGCGCCGCCACTGCCGCACCTAAATACTTGTTCGCATCGTCTTTTGTCTCTGCCGGTTTCGTCGTCTGGCTTTTTGCCGTTGGCTGTAGCCGTTCGCATGTCTCGCCTTTTTCGTAGCATTTCGGACACGCCCGCACATGGCCTGTGTGCTGTGCCTGTTCAATCGATCCGCACTGCACAGTTTTTGCATTTACTATTTCAGGGCAGTGCTGATTTGTATGTACATAATCGTCATGTACATCAGTTCGCCAAAACACTAATGTCTTTGGCATACCATTCACCCCCGTAAGCTTATATATTCCGTCATGTATCGCATTTTCTTTTCTGGCTGTTTACACGCTCTGACAAAAATCCTATTGTGGGTGTAGTACACTTTAAACAAAAGGAGCTGCAATATGTGCAAGGTGCAAGAGCCTCCGCCCGTCCATCACGGCAGAACCAGAAAGAAAAAGCGTCCAATAATCCGTACAGCCAACAGGTAAACCCCAATTTTGTGCAAGATTACTATTGAAATACAACTGCAAGTTGTGTATAGTTGTATCAAAACATCAGCTACTTAAAAAAGGAGAAGAACCATGCAGGAAATCACAGACCGGGAATTCGTCGCCATGCTGCATCAGCTGCCAGATAAGGCAGCCTATGTCAGTTACTTAAAAGCCCTCGCAGCATCGCCAACGCCGCCGCCCGTTTCTCCGGTGGAAGCTGGTGCATGATGTCCAAAGCTTCTACATCAAGGTCATCTACCCCGTCAGCATTGCTGGCGGGGTTTTCTTTTTCTCCGTTTAATAGGTAGTCAACGGTTACGCCGAAATAATCGGCGATTTTCTTAAGGTTTCTTTCGTAGGGGATTTTCCCGTCTTTCCATCCTGTTACTGTGCCAGTTGACTTAAAGCCGATTTCTGCCGCAACTGCGTTCGGTGATTTCCCTGCGCGGTCACACAGCAGTACAAAATTGTCCCAAAACATACAAATCATAGCACCTCATTTTGTGCAAGCCTACAACATTGAGAAAATTGAGATTTACCTATTGCAAGTTTGAGAAGAATGAGATATAATCATAACATACGAACAAGCAAAGCAAAAGCCAAGCCCCATGTTTCAGCGGCTTACCAATGATTTCTGACAACTTCATTATAACTTTGGCTCTCTTGTTTGTCAATGAGATTATCTCATTATTTCATATCGGGAGGTGAGATTTATGGCATTTGCACAGGCCCGCCAGAAAGCAGGTCTTTCCCAACAGCAGGCAGCAAAGGAACTCGGTGTTGGCCAGTCGGCTGTGTGCCGCTGGGAAACCGGCGAGAACATGCCCCGCGCCGCAACGCTCGTCCTTATGGCCAAGCTCTACGGCTGCACCGTAGACGAACTTTTAAGAAAGGAGTAACCCCCATGACCCCACAAGAAAGAATCGCCCTTCTTGACAAGCAGCTGCAACTGCTCGACAAAAAGAGCGAAACTGCAGATGGTGACCAGCTGGACAAGCACATTTCCCTGATGGTCTCCATCTGCAACGAGATTCGGTACAGCGAAAAAGACAGCTAGTTCTTTTCCAGCTGTTCAACCAGCTTTCTAAACAGCTTTGCTGCCTCGTCAATCGCCGCGTTCAGCTCCCCTGCCGTTACAGGTTCGCCGTCCGCTTTCCGTACTTTGGCATCGCTTGCAAAATTGTTTACAGCGTTCCGCAAATTCCAAACGTCCATCTTCTCACCCCCTCCCGCCCACCATTATACAGCGGGCAGGATACAACCACAAGGAGGCGCGCAAATGCCCCGTGAAAAACCCCTCTACCGTGACACCCTCGCAACCGTCCGCGCCAGCGCTGCCGAGCTCTACCCCGGCGAGATGCTTTTCGGCCCCACCAAAATTGCAAAAATCCTGGGCCGCTCCCGCTCCTGGGTCTGGATGCACTATGGCAGCATCCGCAACATGACCTGCGAACAAATCGCAAGCCTTATCAGCTGAAGGAAGTATTCACCATGACCAAAACAAAAACGCCGCCCCGGTGCACCACCACCGGAACGGCAAAAAAACAGAGCATCGCAAAAAGCTCTAACTGTATTCTATCACTTACCCGCGCCGCCGTCAAGCTGGCGTTCACCGCAGATTTGGTTCTGCTGCTGACCGCGCTTGGTTCTCTCAACATCCCCGCCGCTCTCGCCGCCATGCTGGCGCTGAATCTGCTGTGCGGGCTGTATTTTAAGGAGGTATCCCGCCATGAAAATGTATAAAGGCTTCGACAAAGACCTGAAATGCCGTGATTTTCAGTACGAAATCGGCAAGACCTACGAGGAACCCACTGCAGCCCTGTGCAACAGAGGCTTCCACGCCTGTGAGCGCCCGCTGGATGTGTTCAGATATTATGAACCCGGCAAAATGAGCCGTTATTGCGAGGTTGATCTTGACGATGTAAGCGCCCAGAAAGACAACGATTCAAAGCGCTGCGGCAAAAAGATTGCCGTAAAAGCAGAAATTGGCATTACCGATCTTGTAAAAGCTCAAATCGAGTATGTGAAAGAACACACCACAATGGAGCACACCGATTTAAAGCAGGCTACGGCTGGACGGTACGGCGCGGCTACGGCTGGGTGGTGCGGCGCGGCTACGGCTGGACGGTACGGCGCGGCTACGGCTGGCGAGTGCGGCGCGGCTACG
>OIZL01000299.1_pt1 | contig 40543 bp, 28 predicted proteins | sample 1588541 | NCBI WGS metagenome assembly OIZL01 (sample SAMN03283285) | human gut metagenome | biome: human-associated habitat; material: feces | host: Homo sapiens | place: Peru | collected 2012 | reverse complement strand
CTTACCCGCCGTTTGGTGGACCCGGGTCTTCCGACCAGCCCAGTATAAACGCATCTTTCCACCAAGTTTTTATCTATGCAATTATTATATGCAATGTTGCAGGAAAAATCAATAATTTCTATGAAATATTTGTATTTCCTAAATTTTTTATTTAAATTCCACCGTCCGCATGCCCAAGGCATTTAATTGAATTTTTTATTAAAATAAAAAAACAGCAATGAAACCTACTTCATTACCGCAAAATGAAACCATCCTTATGAGGGTCGAATCTACAACTCATAGTATATGCCCATGTCACCTTTTGTATACCTTCTACAACTTTTCACCTTTTGTAATATTCCTGCATCACCCCCTCTTTATTGGAAATAAAAAAACGTATAATCAAAAACAATAGCCTGCATCTTAACGATGAGGCTATTGTACTCTCAAAAATACACTATTCTATTGCTTTTCTTTTTTGCGCGTCTTTACAACTACAACGCTTACGGCTGCTATCGCTATGCCTGCAAATATGATAAGCCAGATAAGTGCTGTCCGATTGTTCGTTTCGGAAGCGTCTCCATCTTCTTGTGCAGGTAAGGTGTCCGCGTTGTCTGCATCCATGTCGGTGCTGGAAACGTCGGTTGCTGTTGCCTGTTCCTCCATGGAAACCGTATCGATCACGATCGTATAGTCTGAAGCGTGAGTGAAAACAAGATCCGTATAACCATCTTCATCAATGTCGCCTGCACTGATAAATTCTAATGCACCTGCGCTCTGATCATAATAGAAGAGGTTTGCTACCAGTCCTTTGTTCTCTGCACCCAGATTAGCACGCAGAACCGCCTCAAATCCAAACTCCCCTTCATAAGCAAGTGTCAGATTCATCGAATACCGCTCGCCAGTCAGAGCATTTACAATATCTACGGGGATCGTATCCGCCGCTTCCTCGCCAAGTGTTACACGAAAATCAATATCACCGACTTTATCCTTCTGTACGCTCTTTCCATTTACACGCCAGGAGATTCCATTTCCAAGATCAAATTCGATGGTAATGTCTTTTCCTCTGATTTCATCAAATATATCACCCGGCACAACGCTTGAGCCGTTCATATCGACAACTATTGTGTCACCATCCGCGCATACATCCACCTCTGCTTTGATGACATCCCAGCCTTCCTTGCCGTCTTTACCACGGATATATGGCTGCGGCTGTTTATTTTCAGCAGTCTGATCCCCTGCGGCAGGTTTATTGTTATGCGGTTTCTGATTATTATCAGATGGCTTTACCGACGGTGTCGGCGTCGGTGCTGGCTTCGGTTCAGGTTTTATAACCGGTAAAGGAGAACCGGAACCGCTATTAGAACCATCTCCCGAACCGCTACCGGAATCACCTCCGGAGCTGCTGTTGTTGCCAGAATCGGAAGATCCGCCGCCAGTTGTAAGCTTTGCGATCGGCTTTTCCTCATAGTAGCCACAGTCGGCGCACGAGTAGGACATGATACCTTCCTGCGTGGTCGTTGCCGGTCTGAGCTGCTTGCTTACAAGCGCTGTATGGTTCTTCGCATCCTTCGGCGTTGTAACGCCGTCGCTCAATTTAACATTACATACCTGACACCAGGTTTCGCCCGTAGACCCTTCTGCAATACAGGTTGCCTTAACAGTTCCCTTTGCCGTCGTCTTTGCATGCTCGCAGTTTGCACGGGTAATCTGAATCGTGACGGTTTCATTTACATAGCTGCCCTTATCTGCCCCGTCGTATACTGCCGTTGCCGAAATGGTCGTATCGTCCGCCAGTGCTGTCGCTGCATCCGTATCGGACCATTTCCAGCCCTGTGGCAGCTTCACACTGCCAACCGTTTTGCAGGAATGTGCCACATTCATGGAACTGCCGGGCATAAACGGCGCATTTGCTGCTTTATTAACTGTTACTGTCACGCTGCCGGTCACTGCTTCATAGGACGCGGTATCCTCCGGTGTAAAGACATAGTCGAAGATCTTATTTCCGAGATAGGTGATCTTCGTCGAAGGCGTCTTCCACTTAAAGGTTCCGGCTACCGATGTATCAGCTCCTGTGCCGGTACCTGCGCTTCCCATGCCATTGCCATGAATTGCCGCACCTGCCGGCGTCTGATTGTACAGATAATCGCCATGCGTATAGATGTTTGCAGGCTGTGTCCCAACATACGGTATTGCTTTCTTTACCGTTATAGTAACAGTTGCCTTTATCGCTCCACAGTCATAATTCGCTTCGTATGCCGTATCCGGCGTAAAGTAAATCCCGTAGGAGTCTTTTCCTACCTTCAGAGGCTTCGTCGTAACAGCAGAATCTACAAAATGCCATGTTCCGGAAATCTGGCTGCCATCTGTATCTGCTACAACACCCTGCTCCTTTGCATTATTCAGAATATCTTCACTGAACACTGCCGACGGATTATAAATACACGTATCCGGCACCGGCGCTTTCGTAAGTTTCGCCTTTGCCTTATTTACCGTAACGGTAACCGTGCCTTCATACTGCTTGTAGTCCGCATCTGCCTTCGGCTTGAAAATGTATTTTACCTGATGCATGCCTACTGCCAGTACAGCGTCCGGGGTCTCCCATTCGAGCGTTCCGGGTACGGTTATGCTGTTATCAGCCGCATCCACAAAGGTCACCTTCTTAAATCCAATCTTTGAAAGCGCCTCTCCATAAGTAAGTGTACGTGCCGCTTCTACTTCTGCCTTCGGCTGTACCGTCAATTTGTCTACCTTTTGAAGGTTAAAGACAATTCCTGCGCCACCATTGATCGTGCAGTTTTCCGTCGTTACCGGAATGGTAACTATCGCCGTCTTAGGCTCATAAGTATCAAATTTCTTTATGGCACAGGTAATTTTTGCACTATCTACAAGATACGGAACTTTATCAAAAAATTCCTGTATTGCCGTATCGTTATTTACCACCGTTCCATTTATGCTGATTGTCATTCCAGCTATAGCAGTTTCATTATCGCCGCTGCCATCGCCATAGATGACTGTGCCAAGCCGTTCTACATTCAGTCCATTTTTGGAAATCATATTGTATTCCGGCACACTCTTGTTTGAATAAACGGAGGTTACCGCAAACTCCGGTATGGTGATGTCAGCCTTTTTGATATTGACATCTACGGTCAGCGGCTTCGCTGCCGTGTAATTGGTGGATTCAGGAAGCGAAATCATAATCTTCGCACTTCCTGCACCCTTGATCGTTACCTTGCCATCCGCAGAAATCGAAAGAAGCTTATTTGCGATCTCCGCTGCATCGGTTATTGTATCACCATTTGCTTTCTTTGCATCGGTTATCGTATATTGAAGCGCAGCTTCTTTATGACCTGCCTCCGCGCCGAGATTGAAGGTTGCAAACCCTCCTTCATACTGGTACTGAACATTCTGTGTAGCCTTAAATTCTGGCAGTGTGTTAATCTCGCCTGCTGCCTTTTCAATTACAAGCAGACAATATTCTACTGTATTTGAATCGGTCAGTTTTTCATAATATTTCCAAGTAACTTTATAATTTTTATTTTCCAGTTTAAAGGCAATCGAGTACCTTCCACAGATGGAATCTGGCTTTGATGCGATTTCAGGTATGTAAATGACCAAATCCTTTTTAATCGTTTCCCTCGTATCGCCAGCCGCCAACATGTTTTCATCTACCAAAAAGTCAAGGTCATCAATTCCCGGACAAGGCTCACCGTAAACCTTGTGCATATCCGCAACCTTAATGGTAATCGGGCGCGGCGCAATCGTCGGCGTGACATTCACAACTGTGGCTTCATACTTATCATTATATTGTGCATCCGGCGTAAAAGTTACCTCACACTGTGTAGTGTCACCAACCTGCAGCGGCGTGTTTCCTGTCGAGGTAATCTTCCATTCACCATCAATTACCTCCCCGCCATACTCGGCAACGCCGGCTTTCACCTTTAACTCTGCAAATGTATTGCCATAAACGCCGCTTACCTCTGGAAGCGTCGTAACTCTGGGCATCGCCTTCGTTGTGTTAAAATTGCTAATGCTGTATCCCGAGAAATTTCCCGCCTTATCGATAGCCGCCATCCATATCTGGAACTTCTCACTCGGCTGTAAGCCTTTTATCGGAATCTCAGTTGTTCCTTCTTTTGCTTCTACCTTATATGCTGGCGTAGTTACTGCCTTTCCATCTATTTCAGCGATGGTTACCAGGTCTCCGCTCTCTGTAAAGGGCGGTGCCCATTTTCCATTCTCGCACTTGGCAAGTGGTCCGTCAGCCTTAGTCAACGGCTGAACATACTGCCATATTGCTCCGGTAGATTGTGCAGCCAGATCGTCATAGGTACTGTTACCTACATTTTCCAGATTATGCAGACTTTCATCCACATAGAAGTACAGCAGCGTCGCATCTTCATCCAGTTCAACCGGAATAACCGCCTCTGTATCTTTTATCTTGCTTTCACTCAATACCGTTAGTTCGGGCGCCTTCATATCCACTATGATACCCTCGGTGGAGATATAGTCACTCTTATTCCCCGCAGCATCAACAGCATAGGCATAGACAATATAATTGCCATCATTCTTTAATGCATTATCGATCTTTTGGTCCGTTCCTACACTACCATTACCAGGACTGACACGTATAAAGCTCTTCTTTACATCAGATCCTCCATGCTCCAGGCTATCTAATTCATCCTCCGTCTTTACCGGTACCTCACCACCTGCGGCAGTATCGTCAATTTCCTGAATATAACAGTAGTAACTTGCACCATTCTGATCAAGACCACTGATCTCATTCACACCATTCTTTCTATCATTCGCCTTAATCTTAATCTCCAGCGTATTATTATTATAGAGGTGTCCAAAGGTGACAAAATTTAAGAGTTTTCTCCACCAGTTTTCCTGAATCTGGATGCCGTATTCTCCCTCGTTGCCATCCTCATCCGTCCAGACGGGTGCAGTCGTGTCAATCTTAAGTGTCACCTCCACCGGTTCAGAAATATAGCCTGTTTCAGGGTCTTTGCCCCAAAATTTTACCGTATGTGAGCCTTCTTCCTTAAAGGTATAACCCGGATTCGTGCCTGCGATCGCATCCTTAAGGCTTGTATAGAACTCTACCTGATCACCTAAGTTTGCGTCAGCTTCCTTGCTGTATCTGTATACAATCTGTTGCATGTGGGACGGTAGCACGGTACCACTATTTCCAGTATTGTATTCAGAAAAAACTACCGGAACACCATCATCCGTCCAATAAGAAGGATCCTTCATATACCATTTCACTGTAGATGCCGTCGTCTGCTTCAGCGTAAAGGCAGACTTAATCTGGAATTTTGCAGACAGCTCGCCCTGGTAGTTGCCCGTGCCGGTGATCGTAACCTTTGCGGAGTTGCCACCTAAAATACCGGTTGTTGATATGTCGGTATTATTTTCAGCGGTTATGATAAAGTCCTTATCTCTTTCAAGCGTATACTCTGGCGCTGCTACCATTCCTGTTGCATCCACAAGCCCCTTATCCACAAGCTTATCATCCCAGTCTTTCGGGATAACCGGCTTCCCTGTGTAGTAGGCGGTAACATCTTGAGTATTATCAAATGTAACCTGACTTAAATCTCTTGGCGTAATCTTCGCTGTGAGTTCATCAGAAACCTTCGTTATGCCACAGTCTTTATTTGTTACCCGGATATAGAAAGGATATTCTCCGGCATCGGTAATCATATACGGAGTTTCTATGTCGCCAGTTCGACCATATTCTATTACTGTTTTCCAGGTCTTCTGATTATCCGTACTGTATTCAACTTTCGTAGGATTCTCCCAGTCAGCGCCAAACCAATTCTCTGACTCTGTCCTGTCACATAAAGCAATGTATTCATCCCCTCCTAACTGAGAAAACTGTTCTTTGTCATAAGGGTCCACCTTAAACAGAATTGCTTTATAGTTGTATTCCCACGCCTTATGCGTTTTTCCAGTATAGGGTATCTTCTTGTCGGCTCCGCATACTCCAAAGTCACCAAAGCTCATCTCTCCTGCGCCGATCGTAAAGTAAATCGTAAGAGAGCCAATATAGCCTGTACTTTTACCAGTAATCGTTACCTGCGGAGCCGCTTCCTTATCAAAGCCTGTATCCCCTTCTTTCAGAGTGTACGGCCGTACATTATTTTTATAGACTACTGTATAATCTGCATTATTATTCCGAGGTCTATCACCGCCAAAGCCAAGTGTGCCACGACCACTTGTGAAATCATATCGGGGTGCGGTAAGCACTTCCTCGTTTCCATTCCTGGATGATGTCCAGGTGATTTTTGACAATATCTGCGGATAGCTGTCGTAGGTACGTCCTTCCAGTCCTTCGATTGTAAGCGCCCCACCTTTATAAGCTTTTTCAATATCTATCATTTCGCAGGATGAATTATAACACTTACCGTCTGTTTCCCAGTCATGTGGAGAAAGTTTTACCGACGATTCAGGCATCGTGAAATAGGAACTGCCCCTCATCGCCCAGATTCCACCTTCACCGGGAGAAGCATTATATGGGCTGGTCTGATACCTGCAGACATTGTCGCCTACATAAATTAGAGTCTTTTTCTCCACTTTATTCTTAGCGTAAAGTCCATAAGTCACTCCCTCAAAAGATGTGACAGTATCGGCATTTTTATCATCTGCCAATGCAGTGCCATCCATGAGAATTATCCGATACCATACCTCAGACTCTCCAGCATAGTTCTGCAGAGCCGTGCCGAATTTCGCATTTGTTCCGGTATGGAAAATTCTCAGTTTGCTATCAGAATCTCCATAAAAAACAGGGAGCTTTTCTCCACCAGCACCTGCAGAATTTGCATCGATTACCGCAGTGACCGTTTTACCGCTAATATATGCCGAGGACACATAGGTCAAAGCCTTACCCTTAGAATCACTCATACGCAGAGTGGCATTATACAAATCTACGGCATAAAAGCCTTCTGTAGTGGCGGTTACCTTCGCATTATCTAACTTAAGTTCGCCATTGCTTAGTTCAATCGTAGCCCTTCTATTCGTAACCTTTTTGTAGGGTTCGCCGCTTACCTCTACGCCCTCTTCCAGCGTAAGGTTTCCGTCAGTCACCCTAATGTAAGCGCCCGTAATCTTAATATCCTGCAGAGTAATCTTATGAAGCATGCTCTCCAGAACAGTGGTATAGCCGCCGCCTGTCAGGGTATGTATACCATTCTCTGAGCATACAGTAATAGCCGTGGGCAGGTCATCCGAACCCGCAGATCCCCATTCCTTCACATCTTTGTTTATCTTTGCATCCTTTAACAGCACAATCTTTACAGACTGCCAGCTTCCAAATTCACCTTTTACAGGGCTCTCATCACTCAGATAATCGATTGCCTGCTTCCAGGACGCATGGTAGGTAGACTTATCTGTGCCATCCTTCTTTGTTACATCAATTCTTACAACTGCATTTTCTGCATCAACGTTTGACGAGCGCACAGTCACGTCTGTAACCGATTCGTCCGTCCTTTCTATCTCCTCACACAGTTCACCCGCACTATTATAAAAAGCATAATCTGACGCCAGCATATCCTCGATAGCAAGCTTTTTTTGTTCATTAAGCAGCTCGGCTGTTGTGCTAGTTGCGCCTGAAATCGTCACCTCAATCGACCCAAAGTGACCGCCGGAAAGCGTCACTTCCGCTCTTGTATTCACCTCATGCAGCGCTTTTAATGTGTTTATCTCAGCACTATCGCCCGTTACCTTAAGCGCTGCCCCGGAATTAACCTCTACTGTCTTACAGGTTCCGCCAGATATTATACCAGTACCGGCAGAAACATTCAGGCTTTCGCAGGTTCCGCCAAATATTGTACCAGTACCGGCAGAAACATTCAGGTTTTCACAGGTTCCGTTCTCCAGGGAGAACTTGCCGCCGTCTACTTGAAGCGTGCCATGCAGGTACCCAGTCTTACTTGTACTGGAATCCGTTAAAGTAACCGTTCCACCTGTAATGCAAAAGCCAAACTTATCAATACCTGTCTGCCAGTCACTGCCGTCACCCTTATAGCCAACCGCATGACCGTTTAAATCGATGGTAACAGCGCCGCTTATCGCCTCGCTGCTAAATGTCTCACTATCAATATCTTTCAGAATTTTCAGCGTGGCATCGCCCGCACCTGCTTCTGAGATTTCCGTTAACGCCTTCTCAAGTGATAATTGCGTCTTTGTCTTTCCGTTTATCGTAGTTTCCGCATAAGCTTCGCCTACTGTAAAGGTAACCTTTTTAGAAGTCACCATATTACTACCGGCGGTCGCCTCACAGTAGTATTCGTAGGTGCCTGCTGAAAGACCTGTAGGAATCTGGTATACAGCGGAATTTGCACCTGCTATTTCATCACCTGTTGTCTCACCTACCGTTTTATTGACATACCACTGGTAAGAAATATCTCCAACCGTTGATACTGCCTCTACCGTCAGCTTGGGAGCTTCCGTATAGCCTTCTGCCACAGTGGCCATATCTTCGTCAATCGAAGGCTGCGTCTCAATATAGAGTGGAAGATGAGCAGCCGTTACAGGATTTACACTTCCTGAACCCGTCTTTGTTAAATCTATCTCCGTTCCGTCAGAAGCCTTTAAACAATAGCTTTCTTCCATGAGGTCTTGAAGCGTTCCACCATCGTAATTAACAGACACGGCATCTCCAGTTACATTTTCTCCAAAAGTTCCACCGCTAATTTTGACAGTATCTTTCTTAGCTGTCCGCAGCTTACCATTAAAGGTTCCACCTTTAATGATCACATTTGCGTAATCTGCCTCAGCAATATTTATTACATAATCATTTGCAGAATAGGAAGCCAAAACAGCGCCGTTTTCAATTATGAACGTAGAATTCTTGGTAGTATCGTTAACGAATCCGATACAAAGACAGCCTTTAAGCGTAGATCGAATAGTCGTACCTTTTCCAATGGTACATTCTGCATATCCACCATTTTGAGCACGAACTATGCCGCCCGAGCGTTGTCCAATAATAGTCGAATCGGTTATTGTGCAGGTTGCAGTCTCTGTTGATAAATCAGTGTAACCTACTATGATTGTAGGCGCAGTACTCGTATTTTCGATTGTGACATTTTCAATGTCCAGCTTTGAACCATTGTCCACAGTTATCAGTCCGTATCCAGACACTTCATAACGTTCACCTTGAATTGTCCCCGTTCCATTGGCAGATGAAGATGAGGTAATTGTTGTCTTGTTATTTTTAAAGACTAACCCTACATCCTTGTTGGAATCGTAACTAGTCGGCGAAATTGTCAATGTTTTACCATTTAAGTCTAATATCATTTCTTCCACTTTATTGCTTATTTCAATTTTCGAACTCGGTTTAATTTCACAATCAGCCAACAATTTAATGGAAACTTTTTTCAGGTTTTTGCTTCCAACGTTTCTAAGATAGGTGACAAGGGCATTATCACTTGAACCAGTTTTTGTTGTTTCGTTACCCTCTTTATCAGTTTCTATTGCTTGATATTTAGCGTCGTCAGCCAACGGTGCAATCCCATACTCGCCTACGAGCACATAGATGGTCGGAAGCTCCACGTCTTCGCCCAATACGAGCTGGTTACCGTCGTCATCCGTTTCCGGCAGTACCGGCGTATAGGCATAGCAGAAACCGTTTGACGCCTTGCTGCTGTCAAATTCTTCTGCGTCGCTCTCATCCGGATCAAGCTCCCACTCGATGTTTTTCAGGAGAATCTCCTCCGTCTTTATCTCCGTTTCAACCGCTGTATCAGAGCTGCCTGTCGTATTTACATTCTTGTCAGAGGAACCTGTTTCGGAGGATGCGCCGGTTGCGGCATCGTCTTTCTCTGCTGCGTGTACTACGAGCTTATGCGGCAGAAGGATATCCGCCATCTGTCCAAGGAACGCGCCAAAAACAGAGGGTAAGCCGGCGCGTGCCCGTGTAACCTCTGTATTATGACTGTCTGTATTGTCCAGTTCATCTGATTTTTCAGAGGTTACGTTCTGACTCTCGACATCGGAGCTGTCTGACTTATCTGAATCGTCTTCCTTGTCAGAATCTTCAGAATTCTGAGTGTTCCCGGAATTTTCTTCCTCTCCATTTTCTTCGTCTTCTCCCTTTGAGGGATCGGTATCGTTCTGGTCTTCGTCACCTGTTTCTGTTTCGTCCGTATCCATTTCGTCTTGCGTATCTTCTTTATCTTTTTCCACCTGTACGGTCTTTTCCACTGTGACCGTCAGACTGTCCGGAAAGTTGATGTCGCTCTCAGAGGCGCCGATAGGCAGAGTCTGCTCAGCAATATCCTTTGAAAGTTTTTCAAAGGAAACGATAGTAGTTTCCCCTGTTTCTGTTTTTGCCGAAACTGACAGTGAAGAAAAATCTATCGTGTTACCGACCATTGCAACCGTCAATCCCATTACGAGCAGGCGCTTTCGCAGATCCTTCCAGTTGATCTTACCATGGTCTTGTTGTAGAGTTTTCTCCACCCTTGTACTTTTTCTTTTCATATGAACCGTTCTCTCTTTCTCTCTTCCAAATTTCTTATAATCTGGGCTTCTCTCTTTTGTCTTTGTGTATCAATATGCTATAAGGTGTAAATTATTCTAATAAATAGACCTATTGCTTTTTGCTATATATTTTATAAGGTTTTACAAATTTTAACAAGTCTATGTCCACTTCTTTTGGCATGTTCTGATCTATTGCTGGTCATTATAAAACAAAAAGCAACAAAGACTGATTACTGATCTTTGTCGCTTAAAGATGTTCCCAGCGGGAATCGAATCCAACAACTACAGCTTAGAAGTTCGAGATACCACTGTAAATACATATAATTTTTAGTTAACAATGGTCAAGGAAATCCTTAATTTTCCTAACTATTCTATTACTCCCTGTCAAAATAAGAAAACCTGTTTTCCTTTCGGTGCTCGGAGCACCCGGAGGATATAATCATTCCGTTCCATCGAGTTCACTCAGTTGGCCACCATTACAATTCGGCTTCGTAACAATGATCACTTGGTTTTCTTATTAGATTAACTACATTATAACGTGCTTGCGGTCAACTGTTGATAACAAATTGACCGCAAATTCACTATTTTTAATTCAATTCTAACTCGTCTTTAACTCGTTTCTTTTTGAGTTAAGCCGAGTTAAGAATTAACAACTTTGTACTTAGAATATTTTCCCCCACATAACAATTCCAAACGACCTTCTGCCTGAAGTTTTTTAATAACTGTATATGCCTGTGAAGGAGTTACTTTCAACAATTCAATTACATCTTGCTTTGTGATAATTCCGTTCTGAGTATTTGCCAACTTCATTACTAATTCAGGATACCTAATACTGTCTATGTCTGTCTGTCGAACATACTGTATTGCTTTTTTATTCTCACGATAAATCTTTTTTCCAAGAATGCAAGTACGATTTTTTCCTTTTCCGGATGTTTCAACCAATCCAGACTCAATCATAAACTCAATTGCCGATCTGATCTTATTTTCTCCAAGATTTGTCAATTCAACAATCCGTTCAACAGTACATCTTCTTTCATTATTAAGAACCGACAAAATCATTAACACATATATTGATAACGGTTTTCCCTGTCTATTTTGTTCATCTGCAACAAATTTTGCAAACGGTAAATCTGCTTTTGCTCTTTGAATAAATAATTTAACAGATCTACTGGTAGATTCAGAATAGTCTGGCCAAGGTCTTCCAAAAATGATAGATCCTTCATAAATTCTATCAATTCCTCTTCCCGTTTTCTCAGCTAAACCAATTCGTTTCATTGCATCTGCAAGTGCCGGATTACGTCCATGTGGTTCTACTGTAAGAAGATTTTTTAAATTGACTCCATCTATAAATCCACCAGGATTACTAATAGTCATTCCTTCATCATCTATCAAAACCCTTACTGAACCAAGCATAGTATAATCCCGATGACAAAATGCATTTACCAGACCTTCTCGAAAAGCAGACCAGTCAAACTCTGGGATTGGAATTCTGAATAAACCATACTCTGTCTCTCTTTCCGGATTCCATGCTTTGACATATGTCTCATAGATTTCGAACAACTCAAGAAGTGGTTTATTACTATCCTCATTTACACGGACAGCTGTTCCTTCCAAAACCTGAAATGCCGCTTTCGCTGTTGGTATCAACTCTGCAATGCGTTCTTCTTTACCAATTAACAACATGCCTGTAACTGTTGGAACATAATTACCAGCAACGTTTGTGATAAGACGCAATGCAATATCCAATTCCTCATCAGGTAAAGAAAGTAAAGTTTTTTCTCCTCCCGATCTGTTCTGGATAATACGCCGAAGTCTTACCCTCTGATTTGGATCCAAGTCATCTAAAGTAGCTCCTGCCAAAGGCTGAGCAGAATAATCAAGCATTCCAAGCTCTGCAAGACGAGATGGTATCTCATATGAATACATCGGTATTACTTCTGGGCTTCCATCCAGCTTATTACGCCTTCTCAATATTTTCCCCGATGCAGTAGATACAACCCCTCGACTTCTAGGTACTTCAATTTTCAAAACATCCTTATCCTCTTCAGTAATTATCTCTGCCCTGACGGATATAGGTGGAACAGTACTATTGGCAATCAATGCAGTTACCCCTATAGGATCATTATGCTTTTTATGAACACCAGTAATTGTTCCATCATCTTCAACGCCAAGGAATAGACATCCACCGGACGTATTTGTCATTCCAACAATTTCTTCAATAAGATCATGATCCGGGTAACATTTTAAATCACTCTTGAACTCGATATCTAAACTTTCCTCTTTAGGAATTGTACGCATTGCAATCCCTCCTATCATTTAACTCAAATATAGTGTAACTCGTTTTAACTCATATGTCGAGTTAAACTTTTTATCTAACTAATTATTTTGAATTAAAATGAATTAGGTATACTACGCGATCACTGTATTCTTTCTTACTTAACTTTCTACTTTTTTCGATCAAGCAAATGTATCAGATGCTCATTATATTCATAGTCCCCATAAAACAAAAAGCAACAAAGACTGATTACTGATCTTTGTCGCTTAAAGATGTTCCCAGCGGGAATCGAACCCACAACTACAGCTTAGGAGGCTATTGTTATATCCATTTAACTATGAGAACAGATACCATATTTCGTACTTATCCATTATATATGATTCTTTCCGGATTGTCACGCTTTTCAGAAAAGATTCTGCGCAATTCGCAACAATCCGCCGCGCGGACAACGCCGCGCCCTAAGACGGATAATTGATATATCCCTGCATCCAGATCACGCCTTTAAATCTCCTGCCGACCATAGGCTCGCCGTACAGATCTTTTTTGTTGATACATACATCAAACTCCAGATCGTTACAGCTCAGCTTCATTACATAGATCTCTTCCTTTGTGATCTTGTTGATCCTTGAATCCAGTTGAAGGATTTCTCCCAGGATCGAATACTGGTCGCACTCCACACCATAGGGCATAAAATAGGTGTCTACCAGCGTAAAGACGTCCTCCGAAAGGATTTTTTTCGAAATGGAAGTATAAGTGTCCATATCTTCCAGGGTAAGGCTTTCTATCGCGTCCTCGTCCCCGCTCCTTGCGGCGGCGATGAGCTTATTGCGGTTGCGGGACACCCGTTCTATCCTTTTTTTGTCTTTCTCGTCCTTATTGATTGGGAGGAGGACCGTGCCACTGATCGACAGGCCGGACAATGTCAGGGATGTTCCTTTGATCGGAAGGATATCCATGTGCTGCGCTTTTACATACGGAACAATATTCTGTAAATAAAAGATCAGGCTTACTCCTACTTTGATGTCGTCGCACACGCCGGCATAGGATTCCTTTTCCGCGTGCCTTTCAACCGATACATCCTCGTAGGAGCTGATCCCCGTTCCCCGCAGGTACGGATAAAAATAGTCGTAAGTGAATTTATCGTCCGCATCAAATTCACCGCAGACGGCAATTCCAAGATCCGGGGCGAAATCTTCGCAAAACTCTGCAAGGATCGTCTCCCCTCCGTTCGATGTGTAGGAGCGTTTGATAGAATTGACGATAACATCCGTGATCAGCTTTTGCTGTTCTTTTCTGTCATTCAGTTCACTGAATCCGATTGCCCGCATATATTTATGCAAAGATCTCACCTCCTCTTCTATCATATTCTTTCAAAGCATCATTTGCTAAACAGCTAAAGATCAGCCGCTGTTATGTTTTAATAACTGAACCGCCGTCGATTCCTAGCGGATTTCTGTCATGCCGCCCATATACGGACGAAGCACTTCAGGAATACGAACCGATCCATCTGCCTGCAGGTTGTTCTCCAAAAATGCGATCAACATTCTCGGCGGTGCGACTACCGTATTATTCAGGGTATGTGCAAAGTATTTTCCGTCCTTGCCGTTTACACGGATACGAAGTCTTCTTGCCTGTGCGTCGCCAAGATTGGAGCAGCTTCCGACCTCGAAATATTTCTTCTGTCTCGGAGACCATGCTTCGACATCGTAGGACTTCACTTTCAGGTCTGCAAGGTCGCCAGAGCAGCACTCGATCGTTCTTACAGGAATATCCATAGAACGGAAAAGATCTACGGTATTCTGCCACAGCTTATCGAACCACATCGGGGACTCTTCCGGCTTACATACAACGATCATCTCCTGCTTTTCAAACTGGTGGATACGGTACACGCCTCTCTCTTCAATGCCGTGCGCACCTTTTTCCTTACGGAAGCAAGGAGAATAGCTTGTGAGCGTGCGGGGCAGCTCCTCTTCCGGAATGATCGTATCAATAAATTTACCGATCATGGAATGTTCTGAAGTTCCGATCAGATAAAGATCTTCGCCTTCAATCTTGTACATCATCGCGTCCATCTCTGCAAAGCTCATAACCCCGTCTACGACTGCGCTTCTGATCATAAACGGCGGTACGCAGTAAGTAAATCCTCTGTTGATCATAAAATCTCTTGCATAGGCAAGTACCGCAGAGTGCAGTCTCGCGATATCTCCCATCAGGTAATAGAAACCGTTTCCGGCTACGCGTCCTGCCGCGTCCATGTCGATTCCGTTGAATCTTTCCATGATTTCTGTGTGGTAAGGAATCTCGAAATCCGGAACGACCGGCTCGCCATATCTTTTGATCTCTACGTTTTCAGAATCATCTTTTCCGATCGGAACGGAGGGATCTATGATATTCGGAATGGTCATCATATCCTTCTTGATCTTCTCGCGCAGATCGTTCTCTTTCTCTTCCAGCTCTGCCAGTCTTGCAGCGCTTGCGGCAACCTCTGCTTTCTTCTGTTCTGCCTCTTCTTTCTTTCCCTGACCCATCAGGGCGCCGATCTCTTTGGAGATCTTATTTCTGTTTGCACGGATCTCGTCTGCCTCCTGCTGAGCCGCACGCACCTCTGCGTCCAGTGCAATGACTTCATCTACCAGTCCCAGCTTGCTGTCTTGGAATTTCTTCTTGATATTCTCTTTGACCGCATCTGGATTTTCTCTTAAAAATTTAATGTCTATCATATATTTCCTCTTTCCCGCACATCATGTGTGCAATTATTTTCTCTTTTATTCTGCGTCGCTGTCAAAATCCATTCGCATAATCTGCACCCTGCAACTTTTTACTATGAACAGCTTTTTTCTGAAAAAGACGTCTGACAGGCGGCAGTCATCACTGATCTGAACCGGACTATTCTACTACATTTTCAATATAAATATTGTTTATCTTGATCAAATCCTTTACAACGTCAACTTCCTTGCCTTTTGCATCCTGCGTAATGCGGATAACCGGTCTGGATGGAAATTCGTTATTCTGGTACAGGACAACTCCGATCTCACCTTCGTTTGTCATGATCTTCGTACCGGCCGGGTATACCGCTGTAAATTTCAAAAAGACGTCTACTACATCGCTGTCAAACTTTTTTCCGCTGTACGCCTTGAGGTATTCGATCGCTTCATATACTTTATTTCTTCTGCACCCGATTCCGCAGATCATTTCATCAAATGCGTCGCAGACCTGAACGATGCGGCACGTCTGGGGAATCTCTGTCGCCTTGAGCGGATAACCTGTTCCGTCCAGACGCTCATGGTGATATAATATCATATTTTTACTTTCCATGGATATCCAATTTTCGTTGCGAAGTGCAGAATATCCATATACCGGATGCTTCTTATATTCTGCCAGTTCATTTTTGGAAAGCGCATTGATATCCTGGTTCTCATAATCGATGGTCAGGTATCTGAGTCCGATATCATGCAGTAAACAACTGACACCAATGTCATGTACAGTTTCATGAGACAACCCCATCTTGAGTGCTACCAGCGTGGCAAGACTGCAAATACTGATCGAATGCTCATACACATCCGAATTTCTTTCCTTGATGTCATAGATCTTTTCGACCACATTATCGTTTTCCAGTATGTTGTCGATGATCTTATCTGCCGTCATGCTCAGTTCCATGAGTTCTTCATTATGGCTGTAGGTATGCTTTTCCAGAATATCCTTTACCTTAGACTTAAACCCTTCTTTGACTTCATCCCGAAGAATTACCACGGTTCTTGTATCCGGTTTTTCATCTTCTATATAAACCTCGCGGATGCCATACTCCGGCAGCTTCTCTATCAACTCTTTTTTCAGTTTATTTCCGGAAGATAACAAAATCTGATAATCTGATGTAACAATATCTTTTGCCAGGATTTCTTTTCCCTTTATGTCCTCTATTTTACATAGCTTCATAACTAATATTTATACCCCGTCTTTGTCTTTTTGTAATATTATGCCTCGTTGCCAACTGCTATATCCAGTGCCCGCTTCTCCTCGTCTCCCAGAGAAATCTCGCATTCCCCATTTTTAATTTCTTTTGTATAAGAATAGCACCCCTCACTGCTGTGCACGGAGTTCAATACAAATCCATCGTTTTTCTCATCAAGCAATGCCAGGGAAAAACTGAGCTGTCCTCCCATCTGGTTGAACGCGTCATATTTTACGATACCGATCTTCTGGTACGCTTTCTCCAGTTTTTGATAGAGCTTCTGGATATCACGTTCGTTCTTTTCTGTGGAAAGTTTGATAAATTTATTATCCTCAAACAAACCGACAATATCCTTTTCCAGACTCTTCGCATTTTTTCCGGACATAAACTTTGCGTATTTCTTTTTCAGTTTTGCCAGCTGGACTGTCTGAATGATCAGCCAGACAAGCAGGATCAGCAGCATAGCGCATAACCCGATGAAAACAAAGGACAGATCTAATCCTGCAAGTCCTATCTCCTCCATTAAGTTGAAATTCATGTATTCTAGCCTTTCTTCTTATGCTTTGTATTTTTGGTTTTCTCTATTTGGAAATCATTTCTATGATTCTATCCAGATCATCATGGTTATAAAATTCAATTTCCATCTTTCCGCTTCCGTTACCCTTGGAAGTGATCGACACCTTAGTCCCCAGAATCTGTTTCATCTTTTCTTCCAGATCCTGATAGATAACCTCCAGACTCTTGTCCTCCGGAATCTCCTTCTTCACCTTTTCCGGTTTATTGAGATTCTTCACCAGCTTCTCTACATCACGTACGCTCAGCTTTTCATCGAATACTCTCTGTGCGATCATATACTGCTGCTCCGGATCTTCAATAGAGATCAGCGCTCTTGCATGACCGGTCGAGATCATATCGTCAATGATCATCTGTTGTACTTCATCGCAGAGCTTGAGAAGTCTCATAGAATTGGTGACTGCTGTCCGGCTCTTTGATACTCTCTCGGCTACCTCGTCCTGCTTGAGATTGAATTCTGTCAAAAGCCGCTTGTACGCCTGTGCCTCTTCAATAGGATTCAGGTTTTCTCTCTGAATATTCTCGATCAGGGAGATTTCCACGATCTCCTGCTCCGTGAAATTCTTGATAATAACCGGAACTTCCTTGAGTCCTGCCAGCTTTGCCGCTCTCCAACGACGCTCTCCGGCAACAATCTCATAATATGTTTTTCTGTCCTGTACTAAAATCGGACTGATGACGCCGTACTGTTTGATGGAATCAGCCAACTCCTGAAGTGCATCCTCATCAAATTTCTTTCTTGGCTGTTCACGGTTTGGTTCAACCTTGGTGATCTTCACCATGGTTTCCTGTCCCTGTTCCTCTTTTTTATCAGCCGCCTTACTTTCTGTACTGCTTTTCGGTGCTGACGAAGAAACCGGGATTAATGAATCCAGACCTTTACCTAATCCTCTTGGTGCTTTACCTGCCATACCCTCTTCTCCCTTTTATGTTATAATGTTTTGACAATTACAAAACTATCATCTACCGTAATTATTCGGAAACCCTCACAAAATCATTTTTTTAAAAAACTCTTTTTATTTATACGGCTACAATTTTTCTGTCGTATAAATCTGTTTTATCCTGATTCGTGTAAGCATATACAAAATCAACTTTGCATAGCGTTGAATAGTTACCATTTATCTTTTATTTTCCGATCACTTCATCTGCCAAAGACATATATGCCTCCGCGCCCGCGGACTTCGGATCGTACATATTGATTGGCATTCCATAACTTGGTGCCTCTGCCAGTCTGATATTTCTCGGAATCACTGTTTTATATACATTCTGCTTTAAATGACTCTTTACATTTTCCACAACCTGCATAGAAAGATTTGTTCTGGAATCGTACATGGTAAATACGACGCCTTCCATATCCAGATCTGGATTTAATCTTTCCTTTACCAGATTCACTGTATGTATCAACTGGCTCAATCCCTCCAGCGCATAATATTCACATTGAATCGGTACAAGCACTGAGTCTGCGGTTGTCATTGAATTAATTGTCAAAAGATTCAAAGACGGAGGACAATCAATAATAATAAAGTCATATTTATCTTTGATCCAGTCTACTGCTTTCTTTAAGATAAATTCCTTATCCGTTACGCCGATCAGTTCGATCTCTGCTGCTGATAAATTAACATTTGCGGGAACAATCGAGACTCCCGGAATTACATCGCTTATAATACACTCCATTATTGTACATTCATCCAATATCAATTCATAGATTGTATTTTCAAGATCAATCTTGTCCACACCAAATCCGCTGGTTGTATTTCCCTGTGGATCTGTATCGATCACCAACACTTTCTTTCCCTTTGCTGCTAAAGACGCCGCAAGGTTAATAGAAGTTGTTGTTTTACCAACTCCTCCTTTTTGGTTTGCTATTGCAATCGTTCTTCCCATTTCACTTTTCCTTTCGTTGCAAACAGAACATTCTCTCATTCTTTATGTCTGTTAAAATTATAACACTATTGCTGTTATGAATCTATTACTTTTTATAACTAATATCTCCCAAAAAGCACGCTATCGGTCGTTTTTGACCCATTTAAAAATGTTTCACGGACTTTAAAAATCCCTTATTATAGAATGTTTCACGGACTTTTTCACAATATCTTGGGTAAATATGTTTCACGTGAAACATTATCTTGTGTCCACCTCGTCTATATCTGGTAATGTTTCACGTGAAACATTATCTTTATATGGACTCTATAGAATAATTAAGTTATTCTTTATAGCAAATACAGCAGCCTGCGTTCTATCCGATACACCAATCTTTTTAAATAAACTGGAAATATGATTTTTTACCGTTCTCTCCGTTATATTTAAAGTGTTTGCAATCTCTTTATTTGACATACCGCTTGCAATCTTAATAATCATATCCATCTCTCTTCTTGTAAGCGATTCAATTTTATCCTTATCAACATCTCTCATCAGAAGTTTGTTATTTAACTTTGGAATAAGAGAAGTTTGGATATAAGTCTTGTTTTCAACAATACTGTATAATGCTGAAATAAATTCATCGTAGCTAATGTTTTTCAAAGCGTAAGCATCTACGCCAAGATCATTTGCCTCAACAAGATAATCTATTTCTGAATGGGCTGTCATCATAAAAACCTTAATTGTAGACTTCTGTTCTTTTAAAATGCGCAGCACTCTCATTCCATCTATTTCAGGCATCTTAATATCCAGAATCAGAATATCTGGCATAAATGTTTCCATTTTTCTGATACATTCTACTCCATCTGATACCTCTTCAACCACTTGGAAATCTTCATTATTTTCAAGCAGTTTTTTTATTCCCTCACGAACAATCATATGATCGTCTGCAATCATTATACTTTTCATAGACTATACCTCACTAAATACAGCTATCAAATAACACATAACCATTCAGCACATCATTCACAAATTATTCTTTTCAAATTTATCTCATGTTTTTTTAAGACAATCTATATCATTACAAAATCATAACTTATTTATTACTATCACTCAATACCTTATCTAAAAAATCTTTCAAATCGATCACGTCTAAGGATAACTAGTGTGAAAAAACATATACAAAAAATTTTTCACACACGAGATTTTTGTCTGCACGTACTTGACATAAACTCGGTATATACAAAGAACGTGCGCAGAAATGATTTTTTAAAATATCTCACTATAACGGTTTTTTCAAAGGACTTCCTGCTTTTCTTGGATATTTTGCAGGAGTAACTTCTTTCTTTTCAATCACGCAGAGGTTTCGGTAAATATTAGAACCCGGCAATATAAAATCCACCTGTTGTATTACCTGCCCACCCAATGTCTGAATTGCGTGTTCTGCACTCTTTAATTCTTCGTCCAATTTTTCCGATTTGTAAGAAATAAATTTTCCACCCACTTTGACGTAGGAAATACAATATTCCGAAAGCGTTGATAGATTTGCAACGGCACGTGAAACACAAAGATCAAACTTTTCACGAAGCATCTCCGGCTTAGCAAAATCCTCCGCCCTTCCATGAACTGCCTCGATACCATCCAGCTGCAAAGTCGATATCACATTTTGAAGAAACCCGACTCTTTTATTCAGGGAATCAAGCAGAGTGATCTCCAATTTTGGAAAGGCAATTTTAAGAGGAATACCCGGAAAACCTGCTCCCGTTCCAATGTCGATTACTTTTCTGTTCTCATCAAAATAAGCTGCACCATTATCAAATGCTTTTACCAGACACAGACTATCGACAAAATGCTTTTTGATCACCTCATCAAATTCTGTAATAGAAGTGAGGTTCATCACCTTATTGGTTTCCACCAGCATTTCATAATATGTGATAAACTGTTCCATCTGGTGATCAGACAATTCAATATGCAATTCTTTTAAATTATCCTGAAAAGAACTTAAATCATATTTCATAAAGACCCTCATTTATAAAGTTGATTTTCAAAGAATCAAAAAGCAATTCGTACAGAAATAGATTCATTCATCAAAACTTTTTTTATTGTTTCAAAACAGATGCGTAAAATAATCTCATTGTTTTATATTGAAACTTTACAGACAATTTTTTCTACAACCAATGACCAAACCAATCACCCCTTAAAATGCTCCAGGTAAATTAAAAGTACAGAAATGTCTGCGGGCGACACACCGGATATTCTGGAAGCCTGTCCTACGGAAACCGGCTTATACAAGATCAGCTTTTGCCTTGCCTCCAATCGAAGAGAACTGACATCATTATAATCAATATTGACAGGTATCTTTTTCTTCTCCATCTTCTTGAACTGTTCCACCTGTCGCAACTGTCTTTCAATGTAACCCTCATATTTTATTTCGATTTCTACCTGTTCTATCACATCCGCAGGAAGAGGTTTTCTTCCGGGATCAATTTCTGCAAGAATATCATAACTCAGCTCCGGACGACACATGAGTTCTGCAAGATTTGTACCTGTCTTTAATGGGGTACTTTCATGTGCCTGCAAAAACTCCTGATTTTTCTTTGCAGCGCCGATCACTGTATTCTTGAGTCTGTCAATCTCATCATCAATGAGTTTCTTCTTATTTAATGTCGCCTCATAAACTTCCTTTGAGACGAGTCCTGCTTCATATCCAATTTTGCGCAGACGGAGATCTGCATTATCCTGTCTGAGCAACAGACGATACTCCGCTCTTGAAGTCATCATTCGATAGGGTTCAAAACTTTCCTTTGTCACAAGATCATCGATCAGAACTCCAATGTAAGCCTGCGATCGATCCAGTATCACCGGATCTTTTCCTTTGATACCAAGGGCGGCATTCAACCCGGCGATCAGTCCCTGAGCTGCCGCTTCCTCGTATCCGCTGCTTCCGTTAAACTGACCTCCACTGTAAAGTCCCTTAATGTTTTTAAATTCCAAAGAAGGGTAAAGCTGTCTTGCATTGATACAGTCATACTCGATCGCATAAGCATTTCTTACCATCTTACAATGCTCCAGTCCCGGTACTGTCCGGTACATGGCAAGCTGTACATCCTCCGGCAATGAAGAGGACATTCCTCCTACATACATCTCATTTGTATGCAGTCCTTCCGGCTCAAGGAAAACCTGATGTCTTTCCTTATTTGCAAACTTCACTACTTTGTCCTCGATCGAAGGACAGTAGCGCGGTCCGGTTCCTTCAATAATGCCCGCATAGATAGGAGAGCGGTCTAAATTATTACGTATAATACTATGTGTTTTTTCGTTTGTATAAGTAAGCCAGCACGAAGCCTGATCAATCTGTACATCCTCCGGATCTGTGGAAAAGGAGAACGGAACAACCCGTTCATCTCCGAACTGTTCTTCCATCTTACTGAAATCAATGGAACGTTTATCCATTCTGGCAGGCGTACCCGTTTTAAATCTACGCATCTCAATTCCAAGTCCGAGCAGAGAATCTGTCAGATGCGTTGCCGCCTGAAGACCGTTCGGTCCGGTATAAGTGATCGACTCGCCGCACAGACAACGCGCCTTGAGATAAGTTCCCGTACAAAGAACAACCGCCCGGCACTCATAGACAGTACCAGTAAAGGTTTTGATTCCTACTATTTTTTTAGAATAATTATTATCACTTTCTTCAAGATTCTCTGTCAGAAGCTCACACACTTCTGCCTGCTTGATCGTCAGATGATCCTGATTTTCCAGAACCTTTCTCATAGCTCTGGAATACTCTGCCTTATCTGCCTGCGCACGCAGGGAATGAACAGCCGGACCTTTTGAACGGTTCAACATCTTGGACTGGATAAATGTCTTATCGATGTTTTTTCCCATCTCTCCGCCAAGAGCATCAATCTCTCTCACAAGATGCCCTTTTGAAGTGCCTCCCACGTTTGGATTGCACGGCATCATCGCTATGCTGTCGACACTTACGGTAAAAATAACCGTTTCCAGACCAAGACGCGCACAGGCAAGCGCTGCCTCGCATCCGGCATGACCGGCACCGACTACACATACATCTATTTTTTCCCTATAAGCGTTCCTGTCCATCTCCGACATGTCAATCCTCATTTCTTATCTGCGGTCTTTACTAAGAATATCTCTATTTACCCATACAGAACTTTGAAAAGATCTCATTGACCAGATCATCGCCAACTTCTTCCCCGATAATTTTACCGAGGGAAGAATAAGCGCTCATCAGATCGATCGAATAAAAATCTTCCGGCATTTCCATTTCCAGACTCTTCTTTACTTCGAGGATACTTTTCCGTGCATCCTCCAGAGCTTCTTTATGTCTGATATTTGTAATATAAACTTCATCATTATATTGAATATTTCCATGGAAAAACAATTCCCTGATAAGCTCTGTCAGCTCATCGATTCCTTCATCCTTTTTCATCGACGCCCTGACAAATCGTATCTGTTCTTCCTGAAAATCATTGCTTACTTTTTTTATTTTATCATGGATTGTATTTTTATCTACTACTTCCTTTAAATCCGATTTGTTCATCAAAATGATCGCAGGTTTCTTTTCGATCAGAGAAAAAATCTCTTCGTCACTTTCATCCAGCGGAACAGAGGTATCTACCACATACAAAATAAGGTCTGCATCCTGTGATATTTTCTTTGCCCGCTCCACTCCGATCTTCTCTACTACATCCTCGGTATTTCTGATCCCCGCCGTATCGATCAGATTCAGACTGATACCGCCTAAATTGATCGTCTCCTCCAAAGTATCTCTCGTCGTACCTGCAATATCTGTCACGATCGCTTTTTCTTCTCCGACAAGAAGATTTAAAAGAGAAGATTTTCCGGCGTTGGGTTTTCCGACGATCACTGTGCGGATTCCCTCTTTTAACATTCTTCCATCATCCGCAGTATTAAGCAGCCTGTTCAGTTCTCCCAATATCTCATCTGTTTTTTCTTCTAATTTATTCTGATATCCATCCAGGCTGATATGCTCCGGATCATCGAGAGCCGACTCGATAAAAGCAATCTCATATAAAATACTTTCCCTCAGCTCTTTTATTTTTTCAAAAACCGCTCCTTTTAACTGTTTTACGGAGGACTGCAGGGCAAACTCATTTTTGGCGTGGATAAGATCCATGACCGCCTCTGCCCTGGAAAGATCAATCCTTCCATTTAAAAAAGCACGCTTTGTAAATTCTCCCGGCTCTGCGGTTCTTGCTCCTGCCGCCAGAGTCATTGAAAGGATTTTCTGTACGATCAACACGCCGCCGTGACAGTTAATCTCAACCGTGTCCTCCGCCGTATAGCTTCTGGGTGCTTTCATAACAGAAACCATCACTTCGTCGATCACAGATTCCTTTTCATCTACTATAAAACCATAATGGATCGTATGAGACTTATATCCGGAAAGGCATTTCTCGCCGTTTTTATTGCGATAGATCCTGTCAACGATCGCAATCGACTGTTCGCCGCTTACTCTGACAATCCCTATTCCTGAATCTGACATTGCAGTTGCAACTGCCGCGATCGTGTCTGTGCTCATACTGAATCTCACCTCGATAATTTGTCTGTTACAGATTTCCTTTTGAAAAACCGGTAAGCTGTACCTACAACTTACCGGCTTATCTCTTCCATAAGATAGTAATTATAAAATCTTATTCTGCTTTGTCATTATTTCTTTCGTAATTTCTTCCGGTTTTCTCATATTTTTTCAGAACAACTACAACATGTCTGTAAGGCTCTTCTCCCTCACTGTGTGTTGTAACGTACTTATCATTCTGAAGTGCCGAATGAATGATCCGTCTTTCATAAGGATTCATAGGCTCAAGAGATACCGGTCTCTTTGTTCTTTTTACTTTATAAGAAATATTCTTTGCAAGATTTTCAAGAGTTTCTTTTCTTCTCTGTCTGTAATTTTCTGTGTCAACCTTTACACGGATATAATTGTCCATGTCCTTGTTTACAACAAGGGAAACCAGATATTGAAGAGAATCCAGAGTCTGTCCTCTCTTTCCGATCAGAACACCCATCTCATCTCCGCTCAGATCGATATCCATGGAATTTTCCGCCTCATCATACTTCACATCAATGATGACTGCAAGATTCATGGCGTCAAATACTTCCTTGAGGAAATCCTTTGCCTTATCTTCCACAGAGCACTTTACTCTTGCTTTGATCACAGCAGGCTTCGAACCGATTCCTAAGAATCCGGATGAACCCTCTTCTACTACTTCATATTCCAACTTATCACTGGTCACTGTCAGTCTCTGGCATGCTTCCGTGATCGCATCATTGACAGTCTTTGCAGAAACTTCAATAAAATCCATTGTTATCCCTCCATCCATTATTTGTTGTTCTTCTCATTATACTGCTTTACCATATTCGCTTTAGCCATCATGCTTCCCGGCTTTGCATCCTTGACCTGTACCTCAGGGATATCTTTTACCTGACTCTTGCTCTCTGCTTTCTTTGCATCAATATTTGATGTACTATTCTGTGCAGCATTTACCTTCTTCGTGTTCATGTTGGCATAGGCAGCCATCTGTTCTGCGCGAACTCCGGCTTTTTCCATCTTCTTCTTTGCCTTCGCCTCATTTTTCTTGATGATCTCATCCAGATCCATCTTATCAATATGCTTATTGATCACAATCTGCTGAATACTTCTTACAACCGCACCGGCTACCCAGTAAAGTCCCATACCTGCGGGAAGTGTGAAGCAGAAGAATGCAGACATGATCGGCATCATCATATTCATGGTCTTCATGGACTGCATCATCGCATTCTGCTGATCGTTTGCATCTCTGCTGTTATCCTGCGGAGCCTGCTGTGGCATCAGTTTTACGTTGATCCACTGTGTCACTGCCGAAAGGATCGGAATAGCAAGCGCTGCGATGATCATAATGACAGATTTATCTGCCCAAGCCGCTTTTAAAGTGTAGGACGGTGAATTTGCAATATTCAGTCCTAAGAAATTGTTATATTCATTCAAAAGGTTGAGCGTGTGGTCTACATCACCTGCCAGATTGGAAAACTGATCTTTAATGCTCAGCCACTCTGCCGTAGACGCTTTGTTCAGAACATCAATAATGGTATTCTGCACATAGCTGGTCACACCGCTTGTAAAATTCTCGTTGTTGAACTGCTTTGCGTAAGCTCCTGCGTTGGAAAAGGTCTGAATGAAATCTATTCCGCCCTTCTGTGCGATCAGATTGTCAACAAGAGGGAAGAATGCTTCCTTGATCTTTCCAACATAAGCCGGCATATTGTAGATAACACGGTACAGAGCAAAGAGGATCGGCATCTGGATCAAAAGCTGTACGCAGCTTCCCGAAGGAGATACTCCGTATTTTGCATAGACAGCTTTTGTTTCCATATTCATAGCCATCATGGAATCGTTGTCTTTTTTTCCTTTATACTTTGCCTGGATTGCCTGCAGCTCAGGGTTCATCTTTGCAGAAAGTTTCGAAAACTTCTGCTGCTTGATCGTCAGAGGCATCAAAAGGAGATACATAACGATCGTAAATAAAATAATGGCAAGACCGGTATTGGGGATTCCTATCTTGTCCAATACAAAGAAGATACCCTCCATAATATATCCGAGCAATTTGGATATAGGTCCGAGTATCTTACCGGTATCCTGCGTCAGCAAAATATCTGTCACTATTCATAACCTCCATATTTTTGATCGATCCTTTAAGGTACAGGATCATAACCACCTTTTGAAAAAGGATTACATCTGCATATTCTCCACAGAGCAAGCATGCCGCCCTTGAAAGCACCATACTTCTGCACCGCCTCCAGTCCATACTCCGAACATGTTGGAAAATAAGGACACTTCGTCGTTTTCATGGGAGAAATATACTTTCTATAAAATTTGATAATAGCAATAATCACATTTTTCATAAATCATTTCTGGTTTTCTTCATCTTTTCTGTCTGATAAATTTTTATCAATATGATGAAGTTTTGAAAGATGCAGCAATGCGCTCTCAATCTCCGCATAGGAAGCTGAGGCTGCACTTTTTCTTGCAACGACTACTATATCTAAACCACTATTAAATATATTTTCATGTAGCCGGTAACTCTCTCTCACCAGCCTGGCAAACCGATGTCTTACGACACTGTTTCCTACCTTTTTGCTGGCGGATATTCCCAGTCTGTTTTTTTCGGTGTTGTTAGGGAGCACGTACATAACCAGTAGTTTGTTGGAATAACTTTTTCCTTTTCTATATACAGTCTGGAAATCTTTATTTTTTTTCAGGGATTCGGAAAATATCATACAGTAACCTTTCTTTCGGACAACTTTATATTCCGAGAAAAAAAGGCCACATAAATGCGGCCTATGCTGATAATTTCTTTCTTCCTTTTGCTCTTCTTGCAGCTAAAACCTTTCTTCCTCCCGGAGTACTCATTCTAGCTCTGAATCCATGAACCTTGGATCTCTGTCTTTTCTTCGGCTGAAAAGTCATTTTCATACGGATGCACCTCCTTTACATAAACCTTTTATAAGGTAAACATTGTTAGAATCATTTCGTCTTGTACTATCCCAAAACAACATTTTGATTATATATAATAATTTTGCATACGTCAAGCAAATATGTACATTTTCTGCTGTCAAAACCGTATAAAATAACATTATGAAAACGCCGTAAAATCTACATTTTTTAAAATTTCTATATCTTGTTGCTTATACTGAAATTCAACTACTATATATTGACATAATGTAACTGGTAAGATCCATTTCACTATGACAATTTATTTTTTCTTATTTTTTACAAAAATAACTTATCCACTTTACATAAATCTATCCACATAATGTGTATAATATGTGGATAACTCTTTCTTTTGTTGTTAATAATCATTCTAAACCGGATCACTTTATCTATGTAAATGCCTGTTTTTTTCATGTGAATATCCTTTTTACACTTATTCACATTTTCATCCACACTATTTATAAGATATGTAAACCTGATAATAACAATTCACTCTTTATCCACAAAAATATTTTATAGCATTTTCATAGAATCATTTATGAGCCGTACCCGGACGCATGTACGCAAGAGACAGCCTGCGCTTCACTCTATGCACTCTATGGGTGGCACTCCCTCAAAAGAAATAAAATTTGAATTTTAAACCTATTTGTATTATTATATAGTGTAGGAGAATTTTCGGCAGACCGGAATAGTCCACAACGATTGAAAATGAGGTTAGACAGGTATGGAATCCATCAAAGAAAACTGGAATTTAATTAAGGAAACTCTGAGAAAAGAATATGAGTTATCAGATATTTCCTACACAACCTGGATCGCACCCCTCAATTTCTATGAAGTAAAAGACAATGTTGTGACGATCATGATTCCTTCTGATCAGGCACATGCATTGAATTATATCTCTTCCAGATATAAAAGTTTCTTTCAGGTAACGATCTCAGAAATGATGAATCATACCTATGAAATCTCTTTTATATTGGAAAAGGATGCGCAGGAAGGTCAGAATAAATCCGCGCAGCCTTCTAATCCTTCCTATAATATCAATTACGAAAAAGCAAACCTGAATCCTAAATATAAATTTGATACATTCATCGTAGGCAGCAACAACAAGTTTGCCCATTCTGCCTCCCTTGCAGTGGCGGAATCACCCGGCAATGTATACAATCCTCTCTATATCTATGGAGGAGCAGGTCTTGGCAAAACACATTTGATGCACTCCGTCGGACACTTTATCCTGGAGCAGAATCCGGAAATGAAGATCATCTACGTCACTTCCGAAGATTTTACCAACGAAGTGATCGACTGCATCCGAAGCGGCGACGCGGTCAAAATGAACAAGTTTCGTGAGAAGTACCGGACGGTCGATGTTCTTCTGATCGATGATGTACAGTTTATAATAGGAAAAGAGAGCACGCAGGAAGAATTTTTCCATACTTTCAACACGCTCCATGCTGCCGGCAAGCAGATCATTCTTACCTCGGACAAACCTCCGAAAGATATGGAAACTCTCGAGGAAAGATTCCGTTCCCGTTTCGAATGGGGACTGATCGCAGATATCCAGCCGCCGGACTATGAAACCAGAATGGCAATCCTGAAAAAGAATGCAGAAAATTACAGCAAAGAGATCGACGACGACGTTCTGAAATATATTGCAGAAAACATCAAATCGAATATCCGTGAGCTGGAAGGAGCTTTCAATAAAATTGTCGCTTTTTCCAAATTAAATAAGGTAGACATCACTCTCTCCCATGCAGAGGAAGCACTCAAGGATGTGATCTATCCGGACAAGCCAAAGGAGATCACGCCCTCGCTGATCATCGATGTGGTGGCAGAGCATTTTGGTATCAACCCGGAAGACATTACCTCCAAAAAGAGAAATTCCGAGTTTGTCCAGCCCAGACACATTGCAATGTACCTGTGTAGGGAACTCACCTCCACCTCTCTGGTCAACATCGGAAAGATCATGGGAAAAAGAGATCACACGACGGTTATGAACGGTGTCAACAACATCAGTGAAAGAATCAAGACAGAACCGGAACTCAGAAACCGGGTAGATATTATAAAGAATAAGATCAACCCCTGACCTGTTCACAATTCTTTCCACATTCCATGTTGAAACTCTGTGAAGTGATGTTAATAAAGAAGACAACCCTCCTTTTCTCGAAAAAGAGGAATGTTGATAAATGCAGACTTATCATCAACCTGCAAAAATTTACCAACATCTGTTTCCTTTTTGGTTTTTCCTTTAAGAATCAAAAGAAACAGGGTTATCCACTTTTCAACACCTGTTATGAAGAAGATTAAGAAATACTTTACTAATAAATATCATTAAGGCAGCCTTGCAAACTGTTCACATGTAAGAAAGGAAGTTATACACACATGAAAATAATTTGTAAAAAATCCACTCTTTTAAATGGTGTACAGATCGTTTCGAAAGCAGTTCCCAGCAAAACGACGATGTCAATTCTGGAATGTATCCTTGTTGATACCAGAAGCGGTGTTATCAAAATGACAGCCAACGATATGGAACTGGGAATTGAGACGGTGATCGAAGGAGAGATTGAGGAAAAGGGTATGATCGCTCTTGATGCTAAACTTTTCCTTGAGATCGTAAGAAAACTTCCCGACAATGATGTGACGATCGAAACGGATTATAATTATAAGACAACGATCCGGTGTGAAAAGGCAGAGTTTAATATCATCGGTAAATCCGGAGAAGATTTTTCTTATCTTCCTGAGATCGAGAGACAGGACAGCGTTATGATCTCCCAGTTTACTTTAAAGGAAGTAGTGAGACAGACGATCTTTTCGATCGCTGACAATGAGAATAATAAACTGATGACAGGAGAATTGTTTGAGATAAACGACGATGTGCTCAAGGTGGTATCTCTTGACGGTCACAGAGTTTCCATCCGAAAGATCCATCTCAAAAATTCTTATGGAAACAAAAAAGTAGTAGTTCCCGGAAAGACACTCAGTGAAGTGAGCAAGATCCTGCCGGGAGATGCAGATAAGGATGTAAATATTTTCTTTACCGACAAGCACATCTTATTTGAATTTGATGAGACAGTGGTTGTATCCAGACTGATCGAGGGAGAGTATTTCAAGATTGATCAGATGCTTTCAAGTGATTATGAGACAAAGGTAAGGATAAATAAAAAGGAATTTTTAAGCTGTATCGACAGAGCTACCCTTCTTGTAAAAGAAGGTGATAAGAAACCTGTCATTATCAATATCACCGATGGGTCGATGAAGCTGAAAATGAATTCGACTGTCGGAAGTATGGATGAAGAGATCGATATTGCCAAGGAAGGAAAGGATCTGATGATCGGATTCAATCCGAAATTCCTCATTGATGCGCTGCGCGTCATCGACGATGAGGAAGTAGATCTCTATATGGTAAATCCAAAAGCTCCCTGCTTTATCAGAAATGCAGAGGAAAGCTATATTTATCTTGTGCTTCCTGTCAACTTTACGACAGTCAGTTAATAAGATTGGATTTATGGCAATAGCTTTTGATAATAAAAGAAATGACGTCCAGAAATGGAGAAAGATATGGAAACAATAAAGATCAGAGATGAATTTATCAAGCTGGGGCAGGCCATGAAGCTTGCCGGGCTTGTGGATTCCGGCGTGGAAGCCAAAATAGATATTCAGGAAGGACTTGTAAAAGTCAACGGAAATGTGGAAACGCAGCGGGGCAAGAAAATTTACCCGGGTGATGTGATTGAATATGATGCAAGACAGGTTAAGGTAGAAAACTGATGATCATTAAATCATTGGAACTGGCGGATTTTAGAAATTACGACAATTTACATATTGATTTCAGTGAAGGAACCAATATTCTGTATGGAGATAACGCACAGGGAAAGACCAATATCCTGGAAGCAATCTATCTTTCCGCCACAACAAAGTCTCATAAGGGAAGTAAAGATAAGGATATTGTAAATTTCAACAAGGAAGAGGCTCATATCAGAACCTGTCTGGAAAAAGATGGGATCGACGTGCGGATCGATATGCACCTTCGCAAAAATAAGACAAAGGGAATAGCGATCGACGGTCAGAAAATTAAAAAGGCGTCTGAGCTTCTTGGAATATTGAATGTTGTATTCTTTTCGCCGGAGGATCTGAGTATCATCAAAAATGGTCCGGCTGAGAGAAGAAGATTTGTCGATATGGAGCTTTGTCAGCTCGATCAGTTTTATCTCTACAATCTGAATCATTACAACAAGATCGTTAATCAGAGAAACAAACTTCTCAAAGATATGTACCTCAATCCTTCTTTGAGAGAAACGCTCAACATATGGGATTCCCAGTTAGTGTCTTATGGAAGTAAGATCATTGAAAGAAGACAGCTTTTTGTAGAACAGCTCAATGAGATCATTTATGATATCCATAAAAAATTGTCCGGCGGCAAGGAAGAATTAACGATCAAATATGAACCGGATATTTTAATTGAGGACTATGAGAAAGCGCTTCTTTCCAGTCAGGATAAGGATGTTAAGCTCAAGCAGACAACGGTAGGTCCTCACAGAGATGATTTTTCCTTTATGGTGGGGGATATCGATATCCGTAAATTTGGATCACAGGGACAGCAGAGGACAGCTGCGTTATCCTTGAAGCTGTCGGAAATCGAGCTTGTTAAAAAGATGACAAAAGACAATCCCATTCTTCTTCTGGATGACGTACTTTCGGAGCTTGACAGCAACAGACAGAATTATCTGCTGAGCACGATAGGAGAAATACAGACGATCATTACCTGTACCGGATTGGATGATTTTGTGAACAACCGGTTTGAGATAGACAAAGTTTTTCAGATAGAAAATGGAGCGATTGTCAACAGTTCTTGTTAGGGAGGGCATAAATAGAAATGGCGAATGAATATGGTGCAGATCAAATACAGATCCTGGAAGGACTGGAAGCAGTAAGAAAAAGACCCGGTATGTACATCGGAAGCACTTCTGTCAGAGGACTTCACCATCTGGTATATGAGATCGTGGATAATTCTGTAGACGAAGCGCTGGCAGGGTTCTGTGATACGATCAACGTCACGATCAATGAGGATAATTCCATCACAGTTGTGGATAACGGAAGAGGAATCCCGGTAGGGATCAACCATAAAGCGGGAATCCCGGCGGTGGAAGTGGTATTTACCGTTCTTCATGCCGGCGGAAAATTCGGCGGCGGCGGATACAAGGTTTCGGGAGGTCTGCACGGAGTAGGTGCTTCGGTCGTAAACGCACTTTCTGACTGGCTGGAGGTTCAGATCTATGCCGATGGAAAGATCTATCAGCAGCGCTACGAAAGAGGACATGTATGTTATCCGCTCAAGGTAGTGGGCGAATGTGATCCGGAAAAAACCGGTACAAGAGTACACTTTAAGCCGGATGAAACAATTTTTGAAGAGACGGTTTATGACTACGATACCTTGAAAACAAGACTCCGTGAGACATCCTTTTTGACAAAGGGACTCAAGATCGTACTCGAGGATGTAAGACCGGAAAAGGAACAGAAGAGAGAATTTCACTATGAAGGTGGAATCAAGGAATTTGTAACCTATCTGAATAAGAGCAAGGAAGCCCTCTATGAGCAGGTTATGTATTTTGAGGGAAAGAAAAACGGTGTGTATGTGGAAGTTGCCCTGCAGCACAACGATTCCTACAACGAGAGCGTGTATACATTCGTAAACAATATCAATACACCGGAAGGCGGAACGCATCTGGTAGGATTCAGAAACGCTCTGACTAAGACTTTTAACGATTATGCGAGAAGCAATAAACTTCTGAAGGACAGCGAGACGAATCTGACAGGTGAAGATATCAGAGAAGGACTTACGGCGATCATCAGCGTCAAGATCGAAGATCCTCAGTTTGAAGGACAGACCAAGCAGAAACTTGGAAACTCAGAGGCAAGAGGAGCGGTGGACAGTGTAGTAAGCGAGCAGCTCACCTACTTTTTAGAGCAGAATCCGACCGTTGCCAAGACGATCTGTGAAAAATCCATCCTTGCGCAGCGCGCAAGGGAGGCAGCCAGAAAGGCGAGAGATCTGACCAGAAGAAAGACGGCTCTTGAGGGAAGCTCCCTTCCCGGAAAACTTGCCGACTGCTCGGATAAAAATCCGAAGAATTGTGAGATTTATATCGTAGAGGGAGATTCCGCCGGTGGATCTGCAAAAACAGCCAGAAGCCGTGTAACGCAGGCAATCCTTCCGCTTCGTGGAAAGATCCTCAACGTGGAGAAGGCGAGACTGGATAAGATTTATGCAAATGCTGAGATCAAGGCAATGATCACTGCATTTGGAACAGGTATTCATGAAGATTTTGATATTTCCAAGCTGCGCTACGACAAGATCATTATCATGACGGATGCCGATGTGGACGGTGCGCATATTGCCACTTTGATGCTCACCTTTATCTATCGGTTTATGCCGGAACTGATCAAGCAGGGACATGTGTACCTTGCCAAGCCGCCGCTGTATAAGCTGGAGAAGAACAAACAGGTGTGGTATGCGTACAGCGATGAGGAGCTTGATAAGATCTTAACTGAAGTAGGACGTGACCAGAACAATAAGATCCAGCGTTACAAAGGACTTGGAGAGATGGATGCAGATCAGCTCTGGGAGACAACAATGGATCCTGAGAAGAGAATTCTTCTCCGCGTCAACATCAATGAGGAAGAGGAATCGGAGGTTGATCTTACCTTTAATACACTTATGGGAGATAAGGTGGAACCGCGAAGGATCTTTATCGAAGAAAACGCCAAATTTGTAAAGAATCTGGATATTTAAGATTGCAGCAGAAGGTTTACTGGACAATAAACAGAAATGGAGATTGGAATGGACGATCAGATTTTTGACAAGATAGAGGAAGTCGATCTAAAGAAAAAAATGGAAGATTCCTATATCGATTATGCCATGAGCGTTATCGCAGCCCGTGCGCTTCCCGATGTAAGAGATGGTCTGAAACCGGTTCAGAGAAGAGTCCTTTATTCTATGATCGAGCTGAACAACGGCCCGGACAAGCCGCACAGAAAGAGCGCCCGTATCGTCGGTGATACCATGGGTAAATATCACCCGCATGGTGACAGCTCGATCTATGGCGCGTTGGTAAATATGGCACAGGAATGGTCTACCAGATATCCGCTGGTAGACGGACATGGAAACTTCGGATCCGTGGACGGTGACGGAGCGGCTGCCATGCGATATACTGAGGCAAGACTCAGCAAGATCTCAATGGAGCTTCTTGCGGACATCAACAAAAATACCGTAGACTTTGTACCAAACTTTGATGATACAGAGAAAGAGCCCGTTGTGCTCCCCAGCCGTTATCCAAATCTTCTGGTCAACGGTACGTCAGGTATTGCGGTAGGTATGGCTACCAACATTCCTCCCCATAACCTGAGAGAAGTTACGAACGCTGTTGTCAAGATCATTGATAACCGGGTGCAGGAGGATCGTGCAACAGAGATCGAGGAGATACTTGAGATCATCAAGGCTCCAGATTTTCCAACAGGCGGTGTCATTCTGGGAACCAGAGGGGCAGAGGAAGCCTACCGTACCGGTCGTGGAAAGGTGAGAGTGCGCGCTGTCACAGACATAGAGACGATGTCCAATGGAAAAACGAGGATCATCGTAAGCGAGCTTCCCTATATGGTGAATAAGGCGAACCTTATTCTCAAGATTGCAGAGCTTGTAAAGCTGAAAAAGATCGACGGCATCACAGATCTCAGAGATGAGACGAACCGTGAAGGTATGCGTATCGTGATCGAGCTTCGCAAAGATGCCAACGCGAACGTTATTTTAAATCAGCTTTATAAACATACACAGCTTCAGGATTCCTTCGGTGTGATCATGTTAGCGCTTGTCAACAATGAGCCGAAGGTCATGAACCTTCTGGATATGCTGACACACTACTTAAAGCATCAGGAGGATGTTGTCACCAGAAGAACCAAGTATGATCTCAACAAAGCGGAAGAGAGAGATCATATTTTACAGGGATTGCTGATAGCGCTTGACAATATTGATGAAGTCATCAGCATCATCAGAAGCAGCCAGACAACACAGATCGCAAAAGACCGGTTGATCGAACGGTTCGGACTTTCGGATGTGCAGGCACAGGCTATCGTAGATATGCGTCTGCGCGCTCTGACAGGTCTGGAAAGAGAGAAGCTGGAGAACGAACATAAAGAGCTCCTTGCCAGAATTGCCGAATTAAAGGCAATCCTTGCAGATGAAAAGTTGCTCCTTGGGGTAATTAAAGACGAAATGCTTCTGACAGCAGAAAAATACGGAGACGATAGAAGAAGTAAGATCGGATATGATGTATATGACATCAATATGGAAGATCTGATCCCGAGAGATAATACCGTGATCGCAATGACCAGTCTCGGCTATATCAAGAGAATGACGGTCGATAACTTTAAGTCACAGAACCGCGGCGGCAAGGGAATCAAGGGAATGCAGACGATCGACGAAGATTATATCGAAGATCTTCTGATGACCACAACGCACCATTATCTGATGTTCTTTACCAACTACGGAAGAGTGTACCGGTTGAAGGCATATGAGATTCCGGAGGCGAGCAGGACGGCAAGAGGAATTGCGATCGTCAATATATTACAGCTCAATCCGGGAGAAAAGATATCTGCCATGATACCAATCAAGGACTATGAAGAAGATAAGAATCTCTTTATGGTTACGAAAAAGGGTATTGTGAAAAAGACTCCCGTTATGGAATTCAGCAATGTGCGGAAGAACGGACTTGCTGCGATCAATCTTCGGGAAGATGACGAACTGATCGAGGTTAAGACGACGTCGGCTGAGACAGAGATCTTCCTTGTGACAAAGCATGGAATGTGTATCCGTTTCAAAGAGACAGACGTCAGACCGACCGGCAGAACCTCTATGGGCGTGATCGGAATGAACCTTGATGATGAGGATGAGATCATCGGTATGCAGCTTGACCATCAGGGCGATTCTCTTCTGATCGTATCGGAAAATGGTATGGGCAAGAGAACTTATCTGGATGAATTTACCGTACAGAAACGTGGCGGTAAGGGAGTCAAGTGCTATAAGATCACAGAAAAGACCGGAGAAGTTGTGGGAGTGAAGGCTGTCAACGACGACCATGAGATCATGATGATCACAGACGGAGGAATCATTATCCAGCTTCGTATGGAAGATATCTCCACATTGGGAAGGATCACTTCCGGCGTGAAGATGATCAATCTGGATGAGGGCGTGAAGGTAGCTAAGATCGCCAAGGTGAGAGAAAAGATCAGCAATGGCGATGAAGAGTTTGAAAACATAGAAGACGCCATGGAAGATATTCCCGAGGAAGAGCGTTACGGGGTAGAGGAAGACGACGGAAAAGAAGTGACGCTTCCCAAGGAAGATACAGAGGAATAGATTAAAAATCACATGGAAATGTAGATTATTTAACAAGCTGCTCTGAAACAAAGATTTGTAAATAACTCATAGAAAAGCCAAAATCGTGCCATACCGGCACGGTTTTGCTTTATCTGAAAAGATCAGGAGATGACGATGGGACAGTATCATTTGGCGGTGATAGGAGATATCCACAGCAATCATATCGGTTTGGAAAAGTGCATTTCCCATGCTTTGAAAGAAGGGACGGATGAGTTTCTTTTTTTGGGAGACTATATCAGTGATTATCCATATCCGCAAAAAACGATGGAGATCATCTACCGGATGAAAAAAGAATACCGGTGCTCCTTTATCAGAGGTAACCGGGAAGATTATATGCTGGAGCACAGAAAAAATCTGCGGGAAGGAAAAAAGGACAACTGGGTTTACAACTCATCGAGCGGAAACCTGCTTTATACCTATGAAAATCTGACAGAAAGAGATCTGAATTTCTTTGAAAATATGGATATCAAGGGAATATATTGTAAAGAAGGCTATCCTACCTTCCGCTATTGCCATGGATCCCTGACAAGGTCAAATGAACTTTTGCTTCCGGAAAATCCCGCCATGGAGAGTATCATGGAAAAGCTGGATGTAAACCTTCTGCTGTCTGGTCATACGCACATCCAGGAAAAGAAAATCTATGGAGAAAAAACGCTGATCCATCCGGGGGCAGTCGGCGTGTCCTGGTATCACGAAGGAAAATCACAGTACATGAAGCTTCACGGCAGCAGTAAAGGCTGGGAGGAGGAGCTCTTTCAGCTTGACTATGACAAAGCAGAGGCAGAAAAAGAGTTTGAGACGAGCGGACTTCTGGAAAAAGCGCCTTATTGGGCGAAAAATGTGATCTATACCATGAAAACAGGAAACGACTATTCCGTACCCTGTATGGAGCTGGCGAAAAAAATGTGTATCGAAGAGAGAGGGAGCGTAAGCTGGCCGGATATTCCGGAGGAGTACTGGCAAAAAGCTGCGCAGCATTATGGAATCGTTTGAAAAAATAAGTATGTTAGATTTTTTACACACGAGATTTGTGTCTGCGTGCACTTGACACAAACCCGGTATGCACAAAGAACGTGTGCAGAAATGGGGATTAAAACAGAAAATCAGGTGGAGATAAAAATTGGCCATGAAATTTGAGAGTGCTGAGGAAAAAAGAGAATATATGCTGGAAGAGCCGGTGAAAAAGCTGGTGTGCAGGCTTGCAGTCCCAACCATTATGAGTATGCTGGTGACTTCCTTTTACAATATGGCAGATACCTTTTTTGTCGGAAAGATCAATACGCAGTCAACGGCAGCCGTCGGTATCGTATTTTCTCTGATGGCGATCATTCAGGCAGTCGGCTTTCTGTTTGGTCATGGATCCGGCAATTTTATCTCAAGAAGACTTGGCGCGGGCGATATGGAAGAGGCGGAAAAAATGTCCGCAGTCGGCTTTTTCTCTTCCTTTTTAGTCGGAATTGTCATTATGGTAGTGTGCCTCATTTTTATCGAGCCGCTTTCTTATGCTCTGGGGTCGACCCCTACCATACAGCCTTATACCGTTTCTTATCTTCGGATCATTTTGTTTGGAACACCGGCAATGACGGCTTCTCTTGTGCTGAATAACCAGATGCGTTTTCAGGGGAGCGCATTCTACGCCATGATCGGCATTGTGTCCGGGGCGGTGATCAATATCGGACTTGACCCGTTTTTTATTTTTGTCTGTGATATGGGAGTTGCCGGAGCGGCACTGGCGACCACGATCAGCCAGTATATGAGCTTTCTATTTCTGCTGCTGATGATAAGAAAAGGCGGAAATATTAGGATCCGTTTTCAAAATTTCAGACCGAGCCTGCATTTTTATAAAGAGGTCATACGTGGAGGGATTCCTTCTCTTTGCAGACAGGGACTTGCCAGCATTGCAACGATCTGTCTGAACCATGCAGCGGGAAATTACGGGGATGCCGCAATAGCGGGTATGTCTATCGTAACACGCGTGATGATGTTTGCAAATTCTGCATTGATAGGATTTGGACAGGGATTTCAGCCGGTCTGCGGCTTTAATTATGGTGCTAAGAAATATAAAAGAGTCCTGGACGCTTTTTGGTTTTGCGTAAGGACGGCGTTTATATTTCTGACGGTAGTAGCCGTTGTCATCTTTGCTTTCGCGCCGGAGATCATTGCGTTGTTTCGAAAAGGAGATGCAGACGTTATTACGGTCGGAACAGCGGCTTTACGGTATTCGATCGTCGTATTTCCTCTCAGCGCATGGATCGTCATGTGCAATATGATGCTGCAGTCGATCGGAAAAGGCCTGAAGGCTTCAATCGTCGCATCTGCCAGACAGGGAATTTTTTTTCTGCCGCTCATTGCCATTTTGCCGCATCTGTTCGGTCTTACCGGAGTTGAAATCTGTCAGACGGTGTCGGATGTCCTGGCTCTTACCGTTTCAATCCCGCTTGGGGTGAGCGTTATCAGGGAGATGGGGAGAGAGGAATAAATAGATGTTGTTTTAGTTTCTTTTTGCAAGTGCTGTAGGTAATATGAGAGGTGTCTGAGATGAATCGCTGTCGACAAATATGGATAGCGCCTTTTCAATTTCCGCATTAAGGGAACGATTGTCTTTCAATGCAAGCAAAGCCAGTTTTTTATGAAGTTCTGGAGAAATCCGGACGTTGAATGTTCCTTTATATTCCTTTTCCGGATCTTTCCCTACTTCTTTGCAAAACTCGAGATAATCGTCTACGGCGGCGTGAAATTCTTTTTCAATATTTGAGATATCTTCCGTTTCGAAATCAATATAATCGTTGATTCCTTCAATTTTTCCTCTTAAAGACATGGATTCGGCATCAAACTCAATTTTTGTGTGATATCCTTTATATTCCATTAAATTTTTCATTATATTTCACCCATTTCTTCTAAGCGAGCTGCTAAATCTTTGATAGCGCCAATACTCATGTTATCCCCGGGATGAGGTTTATGTAATAAAATAATACGTTTATCACTAGCCCTGTAGAACTTTACTCTGGAGCCAGATGTCTTTCCTTTATTAAATTCTTCAAATCCAAGTTGGGATAACAGATATCTCGCTTCAGAATAAGTATAGTCATTAGGACGTGAAATTATCCTTTCCTTGGCTTTTTCAATCTTGCTCATAGCAGAAGCCCTTTCACTGCAACTGCTTTATAGTTGCATTTTAACACATTTTGTAGTTTTGTCAATTATACTATATTTTTAATACACATTTTCAAATTTTGCATCTATAATTAGGTTCCCATTCTCAGTAATTACTGGACCATCTTTTTTCTTTGCTAGACGTAGCTCTATGCTTGTTGCACCTAATTCTAGTAATTTTTCTTTAACTGCATATAAACTGTCTGGAAATACTTCTATTGGAATTGGGAACTTTTCACATGGTCTGCTTACAAATTTACTGCTATCTACTAAAATGTATGTTTTTTTAGCATTTGCAATATTTAGCTTTTCTCTAAACATTGCAGCTCCTCTTCCTTT
>OIZL01000296.1_pt1 | contig 40682 bp, 39 predicted proteins | sample 1588541 | NCBI WGS metagenome assembly OIZL01 (sample SAMN03283285) | human gut metagenome | biome: human-associated habitat; material: feces | host: Homo sapiens | place: Peru | collected 2012 | reverse complement strand
CTCGAACCGTCGACCTCTAGCGTGACAGGCTAGCGTTCTAACCAACTGAACTACCGGGCCGTGTGGTGGGAACAACAGGGCTCGAACCTGTGACCCTCTGCTTGTAAGGCAGATGCTCTCCCAGCTGAGCTATGCGCCCATCTTTCCTTTCGACAAAAACTAGTATACTAGATTTTGAATAAGATGTCAAGACATTTTCTAATTTTTTTTATTTTTTTATAATAATTCTAGAATTAGACTTTATTTATATTCTTTATAAAATTGTATTTGTGGGCAGGCACAAGACCTACCCATATATCTTTTGAGTTTATGTTCTTTACATATTTAAATCAAAGTAAAATTCTACACCTTCTTCTTTATTTATAGCTCCATATTCGTTATTATAGTTATTCATAATAGCCTTTACTAGAGATAATCCTATTCCTGTTCCACCCATCTCTCTGTTTCTTGATGTATCTTCTTTATAGAATCTATTCCATATTTTTTCCATATTTTCACTAGGTATATTTTTACCTGTATTAAATACATAAATTCTAACTTTATTATCAATAATCTTTATAGTAATTTTAATGATTTTTTTACCGTTTATCTCTTCATTGTTTTTTATTGCATTGCTTAAATAGTTATTTAAAACTTGTTCTGTCATATTAATATCTGCATTTACATATATCGGTTCTGTTAAAGTAAATATTACTTTTATTTTGTTATCATTAAGCATTACAGTATATTTTCTTATTTCTTCATTAATTAAATCTACTATATTGAAATGTTTATTATCTAACTTTTTGGCTCCATATTCTAATTTCATAAGTTCCAAAAGATTTTTAACCATGATGTCCATTTTGTTTGCTTCATCTTGAATTACTTCTGCGTAAAATTTTCTGCTTTCTTCGTCGGAATTTACATTTTCTAAAAGTCCCTCAGAATATCCTTGAATTAGGGCAATTGGTGTTTTTAATTCATGTGATACATCTGATATAAATTGTTTTCTCATTTCATCAATTTTAGACTTTCTTTCTATATCTTTTTCAAGTTCAGAATTGTTCTTTTGTAATTCTGTAATTGTTTTTTCAAGTTTGTCTGACATTGTATTTATGCTTTTTCCTAAGTTGTCTACGTCGTCCCCTGTATCTTTTATTCTATACTTTTGGCTAAAGTCTAAATTGGCCATTTTATTGGCTATACTACTTAACTCCGAAATTGGTTTCGTGAATTTTTTTGATATTATTAATATTGCAATTCCACTTATTATTATTGTTATTATTCCAATTGAGTAAAAGAAATTATTAGATATTTTTACACTATCTTTTATTGATGAAATTGGCATTCTTATATATATTTTACTGTCATTTCCTATTTTCCCCACTAGCAATAAAAAATTAATATCACTTTTACTATCTCTTGCTTCTACTATATATGTGTTATCTTTATTATATAAAATATTTTCAGATGCAATTTTACTAAAATCTATTAAATAGTAATTAAAATCACCATTAGAATTATATATTGTTGTGTTATACTTATTGTTTATTACTATGTTAAAATTATTATTTATAGCTATTTTTTCTATTTTTAATTTAGCTTCGCTATTTGTTATTGATATAGAGTTTAAAACTTTATTTATTTCATTATATGCTTGTAATAAATTTGATTTTTTATAGTACAAATAATATGATTCAATAATAAAGCTATTTACAAATATAAGTATTCCTAAAATTGACATTATTGTTAATGTCATAATTAAAAATAATTTAGTTTTTATAGATTTATTCATACTTTCTTTTTTTATTTTAATTAAATTTTTTAATCTATTCATTATTACACCTTAACTATTTTTAGTTTCAAATTTGTATCCTACTCCACGTATCGTTTTTATGTATTTTCCTTTTTTTCCTAATTTATGTCTTATTTTTTTTATGTGACTGTCAATTGTTCTTGAGTCTCCATAATAATCATAATTCCATACATTATTTAGAATCTTTTCTCTTGATAATGCTATTGATTCATTTTCAAGTAAATATATTAACAATTCATATTCTCTAAGACTTAATTCAATATTTTTATTATCTACAGAAACTGTTCTTCCATCGTAATCTACAACAATTCCCGCATAATCTGTTTTATTTTCTTTTTGTCCTTTTATTCTATTAAGTAATGCTTCAACTCTAGCCACGAGAATTTTAGGGCTAAAAGGTTTTGATATATACTCGTCTGCACCTAGCTCAAATCCAAACAATTCATCTTGTTCTTCTCCTCTTGCTGTTAGCATAATTACAGGAACATTAGATTTTTGTCTTATTTGTCTTAAAACAGACCAGCCATCTAGTTTTGGCATCATTACATCAAGAAGAATTAAATCTATTTTATCTCTTTTTTCTTCATATGTCTGTATAGCTTTTTCTCCGTCTTCTGCTTCTATTACTTTATAATCTTTTTGACTTAAAAAGTCTTTTATTAGTTTTCTCATTCTAGATTCATCATCTACAACCATTATTGTAATATCATTCATACTAATTTTCCTCCATTGTTTTTTTATATTATACATAAAAAATATGTTCAATTTGTGAATAAAATGTAAAAATGGACTTCTTAGTTAGAAGTCCATCTTAGTACTCGTATATCTTTATATTTATTTAGTACCTCCATGTATTTAGCATATTCTTCTTCCCATAACATATCTGGTACTTTATCAAATGCACTAAAAACTTTTTCTGCCTCTGCTAAAAAAATTACTTGTTCTTGAGGACTTAGTTTTTGGTATTTTTTTGAAAATGCATATAATTTATCTAATGTTTCATTTGCTTTTATAAATGTCCAAAAGTCTTTAACTTTCATCCCTGCTGATTTAATTTGAAAAACAGCAAATGCAATTAAGTAAAACACAACTAATACCAATATATATATAATTACCATCATTAGTTCCATTAAAATTTTTTCTCCTTTTAATAAGTACTTTTAAATTATAACACAATTTATGCAGATTTGCAAATTTCATTACAAATCTTGTTTTCTTGTATAAAAAAGTTTATTGTATGACCTTTTTTCAGTTTTTTATCAATGATTTTTTTTGCAATTTCATCTTCTATTATTTCTTGAAGCTTTCTTTTTAGTTCACGTGCACCATAATTAGTATCTATTTCATTTTGTATAATATATTTTTTTACTTCTTGTGTTACATTGCATCTTATTTCTTTTTCAGCTATTCTAGCATTCAAGTCTTCTAACATTATATCTATTATTTGAATAAAATCTTTTGTGTTCAATTTATTAAAAATAACAATATCATTAATACGATTAATAAATTCTGGTTTAAATTCATTTTTCAATTCATTTAAAATCACTTTATTTAGTTCTTGGTTTTCTATATTTCCAAACCCTAATTTTTTTGTTTTTGTTATTTTTTCTGCTCCAATGTTAGAGGTCATTATTATTATAGTATTTTTAAAATTAATTTTTCTTCCACTTGAATCCGTTAGTGCTCCTTCATCTAGAATTTGTAATAAAATGTTAAGTACATCTACATGTGCTTTCTCTATTTCATCAAATAATATTATAGAATAAGGATTTTTTCTAACCTTTTTAGTTAAATTTGTTTCTTCCTCATAGCCAACGTAACCAGGTGGCGAACCAATTATTTTTGATGTTGCAAATGCTTCCATATATTCACTCATATCAAGTCTTATTACACTATTTTCATTTCCAAATAAATTATATGCTAATACCTTTGTTAGTTCTGTTTTTCCAACCCCTGTTGGGCCTAAGAAAAGGAAACTTCCAAGTGGCTTATTAGGATCATTTATCCCAACTTTGCTTCGTAATATTGCTTTCGAAATTTTTTCAATTGCTTCGTTTTGTCCTATTATTCTTTTACGTAATTCTTTTTCTAAGTTATATAACTTTGCATCTTCACTTTCAGAGATTTGATCAAGAGGTATATTAGTTAATTCTGAAATAACTTCTTGTAAATCTCTAACATTTATTTCTGTTTTAGTTTTAATATTTTTATTTCTCCAATTTTCTTTTTGTTTTTCTAGCTCATCTTTTTTATTTATTTCTTCATCTCTATATTTTGCCGCAATTTCAAAATCTTGATTTAATATTGCTTTTTCTTTCTGTTTTTTTGCCCAAGTAACTTCTTCTTCGTAATCTTTTATTTCTTTAGGTAACATATACTTTCTCATTTTTACTCTTGAAGCTGTTTCGTCAAGTAAATCTATTGCCTTATCTGGCATATGTCTATCAAAAATATATCTGTTAGAGAGTTCAACACATTTTTCTATAATATCATCACTTATTTCAACATTATGATGTTTTTCATATTTTTCTTTTAAACCCTTCAAAATCTGGATTGTTTCTACTTTATTAGGTTCATTCACAATAACAGGGCAAAATCTTCTTTCTAAAGCTGCATCTTTTTCTATATACTTTGTATATTCATCTATAGTGGTAGCACCAATAAGTTGAATTTCTCCCCTTGCCAATATTGGTTTTAATATATTAGCTGCATCTATTGCACCTTCTGCCGCTCCAGCTCCTACTATTGTATGAATTTCATCTATAAACAATATTATGTCATCAGATTTTTTTGCTTCATTCAAACACTTTTTTATTCTATCTTCAAAGTCTCCTCTATATTTTGCTCCTGCAATGATTGATGTTAAATCTAAATTAAATATTATTTTACTTTTCAATGTTTCTGGCACTTCTTGCTCATATATTCTTTTTGCTAATCCCTCCACAATTGCTGTTTTACCAACTCCTGGTTCACCAATCAAACATGGGTTATTTTTATTTTTTCTTGATAGTATTTGTATTATTCTTTCTATTTCGTTTTCTCTACCTATTACAGTATCAATTTTGTCTTCAGAAGCCAGTTTATTTAAATTAGTTCCATATTGATTTAATATATTATTAGAATTATGCATTTTAGTTTTATTCTTTTTTTCTCTACTTAGTTCTTCTATTTGAGATACAATCTTAAAAATGTCTTCGTACATTTCATCAATATTAGCATTTAATTCTAATAGTATTTTATAGGCCATATTATCTTTGTCATTTAGAATACTAAGTAACATAATTTCAGTTCCGATACTATTCATTAAGTTTTTTTCTGTTTCTTTAAATGATTCTTCTATTATTCTTTTACTTCTTGGAGTAAATCCATCTGTTTTAGTTAAAGTAATTTTTCCCTCTCCTAAAAACTCTTTTACCTTTTCAAGAATTTTACTTGACTCTATATTTTGTTTTCTTAAGATTTTATAACCTAGTCCATCTTTTTCGGAAGCAATTCCATATAAGATATGCTCAGAGCCAATAAAGTTATGACCTAGCTCCATAGCACATTTTTCTGCATTTTCTAATACTTTCTTAGATGCATCACTAAATTTATATATCATTTTTACTTCTCCTTAAAATATATTTATAAATATATTTTATTCTTTTTTATCTTCTGTTATGTCTGCTAATTTTTCTGAGATTTTCTTTTGTTCATCTAATGTTTTCCATGCAAAGTATGAAGAAATAAATTCACCATATTTGCTCGAATCCTCCTCCATCATATTTTTATTTTCTTTATTTTTATCATCTTTCATTAATAACCACCTCTAAAAAATTATACCTATATTTAAGAGTTTTAATACAAGCTATACTAAATTTCTTGCTTTTTTATGTAAATTATGATATACTATTTTTACTAAATTAAAGGAGTGTAGCAAAATGAGTATTGAGCATTTAAAAACAGACTTAGGTTTTCGGTACATTTACAAAATTAATGACACAAATTATTGCTTTTTCGAGGTAAATAATAGTTTAATAAGTATAAAACTTTACGGATATGTTCCCTTTGATGATTTGGTCGAGTGTTTAAGAAAAGTTACACAACAAATTGTTGAAGAAAACAAAGTGCCTCAGGTTAATGTCTTTTATAGCAAAAGCAAGAAATATTCATTAATACTTAATATGTTAAGAAAATGCGGTTATAAATGTATAAAATCAACAGGAGTACATTTTTCCGTTTGGACATATGCTCAAAAATCCCTTTAATAAAGGGAAAACAAAAAATCACTGATAAACACATCAGTGATTTTTTGTTTTATTAAATTATGGTAGCGAAGATGTGATTCGAACACATGACCTGCCGGGTATGAACCGGATGCTCTAGCCAACTGAGCTACTTCGCCATTTAAATGACAAGTATTATTATAACGTTTTAAACGTCACTTGTCAAGAAAATTTTAAAAATTATTATATAATTCAATATAAAGACGCTATAAACACTTTATTAAATTTTAATTTAATTCTTGTATAACAAACTTGCCAGATGCAAAACTCTATGAAATTTTTCATTTCTTTATCCAATTACTAAAAGCTTCAAACAACAAAATAAGAAAAATCATTACAAAAATTCCAGTTAGTACTCCTGCAGAGTCAATGCATACATCTCTAATACTTGGTCCTCTACCCGGTATAAAGCTTTGGTGAAACTCATCACTTGTAGCATATGTTACTCCTATTAGAATACTCCATAATAACTTGTACTTATTTTTAATATCAAAAGTACACCAAAATCCCATAACAGAAAATCCAACCAAACAATAAATACTAAAATGAGCTAGTTTCCTAATTATAGGATGAAGCTTTTCAATATAATGCATTCTAAGAGCTGTATCCATATTTTTAATCTTAGAAAACAGGTTGACAATAAAATTTGTAACTTTTAAACTCAAGTTGCCAGATTGTTCCCCATCTTGTGATGAAAAACAAAATATTAAGTATAATGTTGCTAAAAGCATTATTATAAATACTATTCTTTTAACTATTAAATTCTTTTTAATTTTAATAGGTTTTGACATTATAGTTCTTCCTTAATTAAATTTATACAAATATATAATCACATATTATTATGGCATGATTTTTTTCAATATTGGTATTTTTTTTATTATGTATGTAATTAATAAACAAATAATATATAATAAAACTGCTCCAACTGTTCTATACCAAATGCTATAAACATTTAAATTAAATAAATTGGTTACATTGTTTTTTACAATAATATGAATTAAGTATATTCCAAAGCTACAACTTGATATCTTAACAAGATAGCCTGTTTTTATGTGCATTTTTTTCAAAACACTATCCCAATTAATATTTTTAATAAATACAAATACTGATACTGCTAAAAAAACACTAATAAAAGAACAATAATCAAATAAATCCCTGTTTAACATGTCTTTATTAATTGAAAAATAATATGTGTATCCATATCTAATTATTATAGACATTATTCCTAATAAATAAATTATTTCTTTTTGTTTTTTAGAAAATTCTGTAGTTGATAATAAATATCCCAATATTAAAAACATTATACTAGAGTTTGTCTCTAAACAATAATTAAATATTGTTGGAAAACTAACATTCATTATTTTGCAAAGCGGATTTATAATTCCTGAAAATATAAATATAAAAATAACAATTCCCCACAATAGTTTTCGTTCTTTTAGAAGCAATGACAGTATTGGTATTAAACAATATAAATAAAGAATTAGTGGGAAAAACCAATATATTGCCTCTATTCTGCAATAGCAAAAGTCTTTTACAAATTGAACTATATTTATATTTTTATTATTATTTACATATATAACAAATGACCAAATAATCCATGGAATTAAAATCTTAATAAATCTTTTTTTGAAGAATGTTTTTGTGTCATATCTTTCTCTATATTTCAGTAATGTAGCACCGGATAGCATTATAAATACTGGTACAGCCCAATAACATATAACTTCAAATACTAATGCTGTCTTCCATGCTCTTGAATTACTATAAATATGTACGATTCCATTCATATGTAAAAATACAACACAAATGCACGCTAATATGTTTAATACATCAAAATATACTATTCTATTTTGTGAATTATTCTCTAAATCACCGTGTGTGTGTGTGTGTGTGTACTCTCTCAACGGTTTTCGAGGATTTGTCTGGCTATGTTTTAACATTTTATAACTCCCTCCTAGCCAAATTTAGTACTTTTAAGATTCTTAATATCTTACTCTTCTATTGTTAATTTTTGTGAAGTAGTTTGGACTTCTATCCATGTTCTGCCATCACTAACAGATATTTCTTGTCCACTAATATCTTTTCCATTTATTACTGTTCCTGTTTTATATGTATATTTCGTTTTGCTTGAGCGATTAGTTTTGCTCCATGTAATTGGAACTGCATATCCATTTGTTATATAGTATCCATCTCCAGATCCTACTGTATGTAAATTCCAATAATAATTATCGTCACACATATTATAATTTATTTTTTCTACAATGATATTTTTAGTTGTTATAGTTTCTTTTGTATTATAATCTACACATTTATTTCCATTTTCATAACGAGTATACATTTTTGATTCTGGATCATATTTAAAAGATGCTATTTGTGGTGCAGATCCATATGGAACTGTTATTACATTTGCTATTTCATTATTGTCTGCTAAAGATAAATCTACATCTGATACATTATAGTTTAATAATATAGTGTCATCTGATGTTGTTCTAAACTTTTTCTTATCTACTGCCTTGTTTAACTTAGATATGTTAGTATATGCAGTATGTTCTAAAGCCAGATGTTCTGGATTATTTCTATAATATGGTTCACCAAATAACCCTTGTAGATAATCTATACTTCCAGATTTCATGTCATCTTCAGCATAATGACTCCATCCATAGCAACAAAAAATTGCATCTGATTCTAAAGCAAAATCTATAAAATTGTGTCTTGCACTTCTTATAGTTCCAATAATTAAGTCTTCCTTTATGTCTTTAAATAAGGCTAGTAACCTAGATGTATTTCCTTCTGTAGGTATTTCATAAATTAAATATGCATTATTTAATCCCTCTTGTACTTTAACTGCAACAGCAGTATTATTTATAGCAACTGCATATGGTCTAGTCTTTGAATTTATATCAACAACATCAACTTTTTCATTAACTACCTCATCTACAATATTTTCCTGTTCTGGTGTAGACATTACTTTTTTATCTTTATGATTTTTATATATTAGCATTCCTACAATTGCCGATGCTATAATTATTAAAATACCAATAATAATTATTATTTTATTATTTTTTCTTTTATCTTTTTTCATAGAAATACTCTCCTTAATTAAAACCTATACTCTTATTGTATATTTTAACTACAATTCTCTTTTTACTAAATTTAATGCTTCCAATATTACTTTATCCATATCAAAATATTTATATTGTCCTAGTCTTCCTCCAAATATAACTTTATTGTCTTTATCAGCTAATTCTTTATATTTGGCATATAAATTTGTGTTTTTTTCATCATTCATTGTATAATATGGTTCTTTTCCTTGTACCCAAGTATCTGGATATTCTCTAGTTACTATAGTTTTTTCTTTAGCTTTACCTTCTGCAACTTGGCCTAAACTTGGTCCATATTCAAAATGTTTATGTTCAATTATTCTTGTATATGGTATTTCATATTCAGTATAATTTACAACAGCATTTCCTTGATAATTCTCCATATCAAGTTCTTCTGTTTCAAATCTTAAACTTCTATATTCAAGTTCACCAAATTTATAATTATAATACTTATCTATCGGTCCTGTAAAAATTATTTTATCAGCAATATTTTCTAATTCTTCTCTATTATCAAAAAAATCACAATTTAATCTTACTTCTATTCCTTCTAGCATTTTTTCAATTATTTTAGTATATCCTCCCATTGGAATTCCTTGATATATATCATTAAAATAGTTATTATCATATATCATTCTTACAGGAAGTCTTTTTATTATGAAGCTTGGAAGCTCTGTTGCCCTTTTTCCCCATTGTTTTTCTGTATAGCCTTTAACTAATTTTTCATAAATAGTTTTACCGACTAAGCTTATAGCTTGTTCTTCTAAGTTTTTAGGCTCTGTTATTCCTGCTACTTTCTTTTCTTCTTCTATTTTAGCCATAGCTTCTGCAGGTGTAACAACTCCCCATAATTTATTAAATGTGTTCATATTAAAAGGCATATTATATAGTTCATCTTTATATCTTGCAACAGGTGAATTTGTATATCTATTAAACTCTGCAAACTGATTTATGTATTCCCATACTTCTTTATTACTTGTATGAAAAATGTGTGCTCCATATTTGTGTACATTTATTCCATCAATATTTTCTGTATAGATATTTCCTGCTACATTTGGACGTTTATCAATAACCAAGCATTTTTTTCCTTTTTTAGTTGCTTCATATGCAAATATTGCACCAAACAAGCCTGATCCTACAACTAGATAATCATAATTATTCATGTTTTAATCCTCCCTTTATTTTACTCATTAGTTTATTTAAAATTTCATATACAAAATTATCTTTTAATACTAGTAAAACTATTCCGTATATTAATCCTCCAACTGCACATTGTATAATAACTGACAGTAAATTATTATTTATAATTCTTCCAATAATTAAACATACTATAAACATTAGTAAACTTGATATAACATAATTTTTAGTTAAGCCGATTATTTTTTTAAAATCAAAATTTTTTCTAACAAAATACATTTGTACCAATGTTACTGTTAGTTCAGCAATAACTGTTCCAATTGAAGCTCCTATCGCTCCAAACTTCCATATTAAACACATATTCATTATAAAATTTACTACCGCTCCACATACAACTGAAGTTGTAAATTCTTTTTGTCTTTTAGTTGGTAGTAAATATTGTGTTCCTGTAACATTGCTCAATCCTATTAGCAGTATAATAGGGCTTATAACTTTCATCAATATTGAGACTTTATCATAACCTTGTCCAAAAAAAATGGGTACAAATGCATCTGAGATAGCAATTATTCCAAATATCATCGGAAATGCAAGAATAAATACCATATTAAATGATTTTTTCATATAATTTGTTATCTTTTCCTTTTCTCCATTTGCAAATGTATTGGCTATTCTAGGAAGCATTACTGTTCCTAAAGATGTAATAACTGTTAAAAGTATTTTTATTATTTTTTGTCCTTGGTCGTAATATCCAACCTCTGCTTTTCCAGGTATTATTGCTCCAACCATAGTTCTGTCAAGTAACGTATATACTTGTATAGCAATTTGTGGTACAAACAAAGCCACAGTTGGCTTAAAATGCTTAAATAAATTTAATTCACTAGTCTTCACTTTAGCCAGGTATTTAGGTAAATAAAGCCATAATGATATATTGCCAACTAATACTGATAGTACATATATCCAAAAGTAAATATGTAAATCATTTGGTGTTTTCACAAAAGTAAATATACATATAACACTTATTAGTTTTACTATCATATTCCTTATTACTGTCTTTTTAAATTCCTCTAATCCTTGGAAAAACCAGCTAATATCTATACAATTTGCAACAATTTCTAGCATTAATATTTTATAATACATTTGGTATTGTGTTCCTCTAGCAAATATAAAATAAAATAAGACTAATGATATTGTCATTGTAATTACTCTCAATAACAAGATTTCCCAGAAAGTAATGCTATATTTATCTCTATCTTTTTGATTATATGCTATTTCTCTTTGACCATACAATGCAATTCCAAGTGACCCAAATAATATAAAATATGCTGAAATAGATAAAGTAAAGCTATATATTCCTATATTTTCCGCACCCAAAACTCTTGAAATATATGGTGTAGTGATTAATGGTAATATTAGCACTAATATTTGATATATTAAGTTATATATATAGTTTTTAGTAATGCTTTTATTTTTCATTTTTTTCCTCTATTATTATGTTTTCTTCTTTATAAATTAAGTAATTCATCATTAAACCAATTAAACATGAAAACGGTAAGAAAATCATAATATCATACAATGTATTTCCAAAAAAACCTTCAATTAAAAAGTAGCACTCAAAAGCAATAAATCTAGATAAAATAGTCACACAATATTTATTTTTCTTATTTAAAATTGCTTTTAATCCTTTTACCAATGTTAATGTAAATAAAGTCATAAAAAAAGTAAATCCTAATACTCCCGTTTCGCACAACAATTGTAGGTAAATGTTATGTGTATCCATTAAATCCATTTCTTTTTCAAAAACTTTTTGTGAATATTCATATTTATAGTTTCCCCATCCTATTCCAATAAAAGGATGTTCTCTAAACTCACTAATCGCTAATTCATATAATGGTTTTCGACTGTTAAACATATCTCCTTTTTGAAATCCTTCCCATGTTCTTTTAAAAGGAGTAATTATATTAGGTACAAATATTGCTAAAACAATAAAAAATACTATTAATATCCCTGATATCATAAATATTTTTTTCTTTTCTCTTTTTAAGCTTATATTTCCATTAAGTATATTTATTGTCAAGATTATTATTATTGAAAATATAACTTGCACTCTTTTCCCAGTTAATAATAATGCAAAAAAGTTAACTATAAGCATAACAATATAAAATATATTCTTTTTACTTTTTGATGAAAAATCTATTTCAAAAAAGATAATTATAAACCCAACAACTAAATACAATGCATTAGTACTATAATGTTGCGTTATACCAGCTATTTCTCCTGCGTTATGTTGTCCAAGTAGCATAGCCCTCGCATTTTCTGGAAAAATAGGAAGAATATATTTTAAGTATATTTGTGGAAATGCATAGCAAAATATCGTTGCAACAATATGTTCTAATGTAAATATTATGATTACATTTTTAAAGCACTTATACCATCTGTCAGAAAAGCTTAAGCTAAATATTAAGAAAATAGCATATATAGTATAAAATGGACTTCCAAAATGTTTATTTATTAAATCTCCATTTCTAAAAGTAACAAAAAACAAAAGTATCACAAATACAATACACATGTACTTATTTTTTGAATTTACAATTTTTTTTCTTTTGTATTCCTGGTAATTAGCACATATAATCAATATAGATGCTATTATAAACGCTCCAATAATTAATATTTGATTTGGGAAAATATATTCTTTTAATCCAATATTATATACATATCCAAAAAGAATAAAGAAAGCCGCAAACATAATTGTTTCATACTTTTTTTCACAATTTTCAAAAAAATTATTAATTACTTCTTTCATTTTATTCTCCTTTTTTAGCCATTTTTAATGATAATAAAATATGTAAAATGCAATATGTTAAGAAGTGCCCTCTTCTTAAATAGCGAACTGTCTTATGTTCATCTGAATTAATATAAAATACTGGTGAATTAATTTTTATTTCTTTATCAAATTTTTTTATGTATCTATAACTTTCAATACTTAATGGTAAAGCATATATTAGATTTGAAATAGAAATACAAAAAATATTATCAATTTTATACAATATATATTTTTTTGTATTGCTCTCAGGTAAATCGTTATATTCTTTTATTGCATTTTTTGTTATTGAATTAATTACCTTTTCAAAATCAGTATAATGTTTTAGCATACCTTTCTTGCTTACAGATTGTCCGTACTTCTCCCATTCTATACATATATAGTATTATGTCGAATACTTTCATTGTTTTTGCATACAGAAATGGATATAATGCATATTCAGAATCTGTATAAAATGATTTTTCAAGAATTTCAATATTATTTTTTTTCAATAGTTCTGTTTTATATGCTAATGAATGCATAACAATATCTTTTCTAAACCCATCAAAATAATTATTTATTTCTATTGAATCGTTGTTCTCATATTTTTCCAGTCCACAATATGTAGGTATTTTCTTATCATTTCTCCATGTATAATATGGTGTATAAACAACATCAGCATCACATTCTTTTAATTTTTCAATAAATAAATTAAGATTCTCAGTGTCAAATTTATCATCACCATCTAATTGTTTAAAATACTTACCAATTGCATTTTTTATTCCGGTATTTATTGTTGAGCCATACCCACCATTTTCTTTATTAATTAATTTAAATGTTTTAGGATACATTTTTTCATATTCTTCAGAAATAGCAGCAGTTAAATCATTGCTACCATCATTAACTATTAGTACTTGTATAAAATCCATATTCTCACAAATTAATGATTCTAATGTTTCTTTTATGTATTTTTCCACATTGTATGCAGCTATGGAAATCGTTAATAATTTATTCATTTATTTTCTCCTAATCTAATTTTATTTTAATAATTCATCAATAACTCTCCAAAAATTCACAAGATAGTTTTCCTTTGAAAAACTTTCAGAGCGTTTATAAGCTTTTTCGGCCATCTCATTTCTTAATTCAGAATTATTGATATACATAGACATATATTTTTTTAAATCCTCCTCTATGTTTTCCCTTTTTGCTATAAACGCTGTTTCATTAACCACTTCTGGCATTCCTCCACTATTAGAAATTATAACTGGCAAACGTGTTGACATACCTTCTATCAAGGTTAAAGAAAGAGCTTCTTCAAAAAGTGATGGAACAACCAAAATGTCAGCCACCTGATATATTTCAGGCATCTTTTCATATTCTACGTATCCTGTAAATAAAACATTTTCTTTCTTATCATTTAAATTCGATTTTAATTCTTTTATGAACTCACTATTCATTGTTGAGGAATAAAATGACGCTCCGACGATTAATAATTTACAATTTTTGTTGTCAATTCTTTTAAATGCATTAGCTAATGGCATAACGCCTTTTTCTTCGCAAACTCTACCTGAAAATAAGAAAACAATATCATCTTTATTTATTCCATATTTTTTTCTTAACTCTTCTCTACTATTAAAATTAGGTTTAAATAAATTTCTATCAATTCCATTGTATACAACTTCAACTTTATTAGTTTTTTTAACGCTATTCACTCTATTTTTTATAAACTCACTAACTGTTAAAATTTTACAACATTTATCAATTATGCTAACTCCATTATGATACTTTGCGTTTATAATGCTATCATTATGTAAATGTGCTACTATTTTACCATTATATTTTTTGGATATTGGCTCAATACAAGAAATATAATTTTCTACAAGTATCACATCATAATTATTAATACTATTCTTTTCCATTTTTAATAATCTAGCTGTAAAAGCTGATTTTATATTTATTCTTAAAAATCTTCTAATCACGCCTCTAATTGCATAAGATATTTTATAGAATATATTATTAGTATCTATATAATAAAAATGTGTGTTCGAATATTTATTTGCATATTTTTCTATTCCATTACAATAATTGCTATATATACTAATATCATATTTATTTTTTATTTCATTATCATCAACAAATAGATTTATTAATGTTTCTATCGCGCCTCCCTTAATAGATGGTATTGGCAAACCACCATTTATTATAACCAGAATTCTTTTTTTATTATCTATGTTACTCATTCATATTCTCCTCTAAATATTTTTCTTCTAATAATTTTGCTGCTTCTTTTATGTCGTATCCTTTTTCTCTTATTGTTTTACTCAAGTTTTCTCTAGTTTTTAATTTTTGAAGCATATCTTCTATTAAAACAGACCAAGCACTTATTCCTTTACTAAGCTTTTCCTGCACAAACAACGAAGTAACATTTGCTTCTAATGGAACAAATTCAGAACATAATGTAGGTAGCCCATTAGCTTGTGATTCAATCGCAACAATTCCAAGCCCCTCATATATGCTAGGAAACACAAACAAATCAGATGCATCTAATAAAGCCTTAACATCATCTCTATTTTCCAAAAGGATAATGTTTTCATTTAAGTCACAATTGTTAATCTCCTTCTTAATTATACTTTTTAGACTTCCTGTTCCAACAATAATCAATTTTATATCATTTCTTTTCTTGTTATTAATTAAGTCATTCATAATATTTATTAAAAATATCTGATTTTTTTGTTCCTCCATCCTTCCTATGTTAATTAAAACTAGATAGTTGTTCAAATTCATTTCTCTTCTATATTTTTCTCTTAAATTATTATTAAACTCAAATTTATCTATATCTATGCCATTTTTAACGACAAAATATTTATTTTCTTTAATTATTTTTTGAGGAAATTTAAATTCTGCTGCATCTTTAGAGCAAGCAAAAAAATCAGTAGCATATCTTAGAAAATACTTTCCATATATTTTTTTAATTATTTTATGTTTTTGATTTTCAACTCCAGTACAATGAGAATGAACTATTATTCTTTTAATTTTATATTTATGACAAATTTTAGCTCCTTTAGCAAGAGCAAAAATACTCCCTGAATGAATATGTACAATATCTATGTTTTTATTATTTTTTAAAAATTTTTTCAATTCTTTTATGAAAAAGATTTTTCTACATTTAGAATTAAAGTTCTTATTCATATATATTAACTTATCGCTATTTTTTTTCTGAACATCCTTCTTCAATCTTTCATTATCACAATAATATGGTGTAAAAAATATATATTTAAGATTTTCTTTTGTAAAATTTTCATACATGTTAATAATAAATGATTCCTGCCCACCATATGACAATGGTTCAGCAAAGACTTCAGCTATGCATATTTGTTTTTGTTCATCATTAATATATTCAATTTGTGGATTAAATTTTTTTCCTTCCTTTATTGCTTTGTTTATTAAAGTAATTCTTTCTTTTTTATCCTTTTTGTCAGATTTCAATATTCTAAACTTATGTAAGAACAATCTCAAATATAATAGAAGCCAACCTTTTATTCCCTCTCTTCTATATAATACAACATCATTTCTATACATATATTTAAATCTTCCTAGTCTTTCGCCGTCAACACTTGCGATACTTGCACCTTCATTTAATTTAGATTTATGAGTAACTACACTATCTGAAATATAATAGCAATCATATTTTCTAGAAATTCTTCTTGTATATTCCCAATCATCTGTCCAAATAAAAAAGTCTTTAATTGGCAAACCTAATTCTTTTACTACTTGTGCTTTTATAAATAATGAAACAAATGACGCCATTTCTATTCTTTGCATATTAGTATCATAATCTCTTAACCACTTAGAAAATTTTCTTTTTTGTATATTCATTTTACAAATGTTATTATCTTTCCAAAGCACTTTGCTTGATAAAAATCCAAATTTTCCTTCAAGCTTTTCATTTGCTTCAAGCAATTTTATTAATGAATCATTATGAACAATACAGTCATCATCCATAATCCACATAAAATCACATCCAATTTTATATGCTTCCTTCATTCCATAATTAAATCCGCCAGCTCCTCCTAAATTAGCGCCGGTATTTACATAATGAATCATTTCGTTTTTTAAATATTCATTTATATATTCTTTAGTTCCATCTGTACTCGCATTATCCACTATCAAAATATGGCAGTTCTTATAATCCTGATTTAACAATGCTTCTATACATTCTTTTAATAATTCTTTTCTATTATATGTAACAACTACTGCAATAACTTTTTTTAATTTTTCCATTCTTTCCCCTTAAAAACTTTTTTCATATTTCTTTCCAAAAAATTTAGCTTTTAAAAAAGCTGTCCCTTTTTTTATCCAGTTTACTCCTTGCATATCTATAACTTTAACTTCTTTATAATTTAATTTATTAGTATTTATCCATACATCTAAAAGAAGCTCAGACACTCTTCCCAAATATCTTGCTTGAAAAGAGTCATATTGTTTTGGATCTACTCTTTTTTCTAGTTCAAATAGTATTTTAAATAGCCACTCACAATATTCATCCAAATATTCTTTTTTCATTACAAACATATTAAACATATGTGCTGATGTTCTTTTATGAAGTTTATCAAATTCTGGTAAATATTCTGGGCATTGTTCTTCTATAATTTTTTTTGTTTCATCAAGAGGCTTTATAAACATTGTATGTTTATAATGATCATATAAATTTTCTATATAATATTTTCTTTTTTTTGGTAAAAGTATATCCACATCTTTTAGTAATTCATTTGCTTGTTTTAAATTTAATAGTATATTAAACTTTTCTTGTTCTGTTTTTGGAATTTTTTTACTACATGTAAAATGCCTTCTATAATGGCTTAAACCTATATAGTCGGCATTTAAATTTTTCCATGCCCAATACAAACCTGTAAGTTCACAATAAAATGCATTTTTTAGAGATATATTATCTCCTATATTGTCTTTTTCGTAACCTAAGTTTTCTTTTCCTTCAGCACCTACTTGTAAAGGTATGTATATTTCATCTTCTGGCATTTTATATTTTTTGTGTGTTGCTATTATTATTCTTATGTTTTTCACTTTTTTACATTGCTCCTTCTTTTTTTACTACTGAAACTATTGTTTTAAAAAATATTTTTATGTCTAACCATAATGATTGATTATCTACATAATATAGTTCCATTTGCATTCTTTCCTCATACGTTGTATTACTTCTGCCATTTGCTTGCCAATATCCTGTTAGTCCAGGTGTAATACTCAAAAACTTTTCTTTATTTTCTTCATACTTTTCTAGTTCTTCACCAGTCACTGGTCTTGGACCTATAATTGATAAATCTCCTCTTATAATATTTACTATTTGAGGCAATTCATCCAAACTAGTTTTTCTTAAAAAGTTTCCAATTTTAGTTATTCTTGGATCGTTTTCTAATTTAAAGTTTTCTTGCCATTCTTTTTTTTGCTCTTCACTGAAATTTTCTATCATTTCTTCTGCATTTTCATACATACTTCTAAATTTATACATATTAAATTCTTTGCCATTTTTTCCAATTCTTTTATGTGCAAAAATAACAGGACCTTTTGAATCAATCTTTATACAAATAGCAAGTATTAAAAAAACAGGAGATAGTAGCACTAATCCTATACATCCTAGAATCACATCAACTATTCTTTTGAATCCCCTATATATTTTACTTTTTATTTCCATATCATTAATCTCTATTTTTGTTAATGCTTTTGCATTTTGAATATTTGCATCCACCTTTATCACCCTTTAAAACTTATTCTTTTTTATTTTATAATACTTTAGTATAAAGTGCAACCTTTTTAGACATTTTTTCTATATTTTCCAGTTTTTTTATAACTCAAATTTATGCAATCACACCTTTTCAATGTTTTTAGTATTCTATCACATTTTTGCAATATTTTTGCGGTATTTTTACACATTTTTGTAACAAATAAAATACATAGCACTATAATTGTGCTATGTATTTTATTTACTTTGTATATCCTGTTTTAGTAACAATTTGTTGGCTTGTTGTTTTAATTTTAGCCGGAATCTCGTAATTTTCTTCTTTAAATACATTTTCATGAAGCTCTTTTACATTGCTTTCTAGCGTTACTGGTATTCCATACCATACCTTGTTAAGTGTTGCTCCTTTTGTTTTATATGGCCATCCAATACTTTCTCCTACATTAAAACTTGCAACTGCCGGCGCCATTGAAAGCAAATCTGATATTGTTAGGTTAGTATAAACTTGTGGTAATATTTTATTTGCTATAGTATTTATTTCTCCTATGCTTTTTGTTTTTAATTTTGCAAGCATAGCTTCAATTACATCTCTCATTCTTTCCGTTCTTTTATAATCTCCACCAGCTGTATATCTTATTCTTGAGTATGCAACTGCTTGAACACCATCCAAAGTGTAATTTCCTGCTTTAGTTATATGACTAGATTTTTTATTTGTTACTCTTGATGTTTCATCTATATATCCATTTATATATTTTACTTCTGCATCTGTTATGTTCATTTTTATTCCACCTAACGCATCTACTGCATCAGATACGGAATCAAAATTTACAGTAACAAATTCTGTTATATTTAAATCTAAATTTTCATTTAATGTTTTTAAAGCAAGTGGTGCTTCTCCATACGAATATGCATGTGTTATTTTATCCAATCCATGTCCTTGAATATTAACATAAGTATCTCTATATATAGAAATTAATTTAACATCATGTGTTTTATTATTTATACTTGCAATTATTATACAATCACTTCTATTTCCTTTTCCATAATCATCCGCTCTACTGTCTACTCCAAATATAGCTATATTTCTATAGTCAGATAAATTCTTATTATCAGATACGGATAACTGTGTTTCATCAATTTTTACTTGTTGCATTTTGCCAAATTTATTAGAAACATACCAGTATGCCGTTCCAACCGCTCCTACTATAACAATTAATATTGTAATTAATATTCCTAATACTACTTTAAATATTGTCTTTTTTTTGCTTGTTTTATTTTTACTCATTAGTTTTCCTCTTTCTTTTATTTTAATCTTTAATAATTTTAGCACATGTTTTCTTTTGATTCAACCTTATTAACGAATAAAGTTTGTTTTTATATTTTTTTCTAATTCTGTTTTATATAAATTTGCTTTTTGTATACTTTTTAATAAATATGCCATATTTTTACCAAGATTTCTCATTGTTTGTAAACCTTCTAAGTCTTGTAACGCCTCAGCTTTATTGGTTCCATGTATTTGATTCCAATATGAACTTCCAACTACATACATATTACTCATTAAAGCATATTTATTTATCTGGTCAAATGCTGCTGTTGCGCCTCCTCTTCTGCAACTAACTACTGAAGCAAAAGTTTTTCTTTCAAATATTTTTCCTCTTCCATAAAAAACTCTATCTAAAAATGAAGTTAGTGCTCCACTTGCTGCTGCGAAATGCACTGGGCTTCCAAATACAAATCCATCCGCTTCTTTTGCTTTTTCTATAAATTCATTTACTCCATCATTATTCATAAAACATTTATTATCATTTTTTAAGCATACATTACATCCAATACATCCACCTATTGGTTTAGTTCCAAGCCAAAGTGTTTCTGTTTCTATACCTTCCTTGTTTAATGTTTTCTCAACTTCTTCCAATGCAACATTTGTACATCCATCTTTGTGTGGTCCACCATTAACTAATATTACTTTCATAATTATTCTCCTTTTTATTGGTTAAATAAATGAGCAGACAATAAATATCTGCCCATAAATATTATTCCTTTTATTTTTTATTATTACACGTTCTTTATATCTCTTTTTTTAAATACTATAAATGATGTAATAATCATTATTAGTAAGTAAATAAAACATATAATAATTGATATCCATAAGTTTAGTCCATCTGCTATGCCTTTTCCTCCAAATTGATATACACTCAAATTCCAATTTGCAGTAATAAAATATTTAAGCCAGTTAATTTTTTGAATATAATAATTTATTATTGAAGAAACTGAATAACCTAATATTGGTATTGCAATTGATACTCCTGAATTCATTGTTATTGTACCTAGTGCAAATGCTAATGTTGAGATTAGTATATATATTGGTAAAACTCCTAATATTGTATAAATTGAATATTTTAAGACATTCATTACAACAATTTTATTAGTATTTAAGTCATATTCTATTGCAGAAGTGTTAAATGTATTAAATCCAAATATAATTCCACCTACAACATATTGTGCTATAACAAAAACAATAATGAACATAATTATACATAACATACTCACAATATATTTTGAAAGTAAAATTTTGTTTCTTGAGTAAGGTCTTGTAAGCAGTAGTTTAATTGTCCCCTTTTGAAATTCATTACTTATTATTGTTCCTGCAATTATAATTCCAAATACAATTATAAATATTCCATATGATTCATTTAAATGCATTAATGTATATCTCGCATCATACTCGTTTTTTATATTTATATTATTTTCTATATAATATTCGCATGTATTAGCTGTTCTAAATGCATCATCATAAACTTGTTGTTGTTCTGATGTTTTATTTTCTTTATCTTTTAATAAATTTATATTTTGATTGGCTGTTACATAATCGTCAATTTTATTAGATAAAAAGCTATTATTGTATGGTATACCTTTGTTTAATCTCCATTCTAATGCCTTTTTATTAATCTTTGCCGCTTCTAAATACGAATTTATTTCTTCTATTATTTTTTTGTCTTTTATTTCTTTTAACGTTTCCTCATATCCTTGAATTTCTGCATCTGCATTATCTAATTCGTTTTGTATAAATGGTTTCCAATCATCATTATTTAGTTTTTCTAATATACTATTATACTGTTCCTGGGCTCTTTTTAATTCCTGTTCATCTTTATTTAATCCATATGTGTTTTCATTTATTTTTCTTAAGTTTGAATGTATTTCATCTGCTCTATTTATATAGTTATATTGCCATGAATTAACGTCATAATTTAAAGATAATTTAATAATATCATATTCCGTTTTTGTGTCTATGTACATAGAATTTTCTTCTTCAGTTGTATAATTCAAATTCTTAAGTTCTTCTTCTAAATATGAAAGTTCGTTTTTTTGATAATCATTTTGTAATTTTTCATATGATATATTATTTAATGTGTTATTTAATATAGTATAACCAATGGCAATAATAAGTAAAATATAAATTACTTTTCTACTAAATAATTTTTTTATTTCATTTTTAATTAGCTTACTCAATTACATTACCTCCTGTCTTTTTTATAAATGCATCTTCTAATGATAAGGTGTTTTCTGTAATACTATATAATTTAATTTTATTTTCAACAAGTTTATTTACTATTTCTGGTATTTCTTCTCTTTCTGCTTCAATAGTAACTTTATTGTTATTTATTTGTACATTCTTTTGAATTATTTCTTTTATTGCATTTGGTTTATCAACTTCCATTATATATTCATTATTTGATGTTTCTTTTTTCAAATCTTCAAGATTACTTTCTTCAACTACAACACCATTTTTTATAATACAAATTCTATTGCATACGTTTTCTATTTCTGATAAATTATGACTTGAAATCATAACAGCCATTTTTTCTTCTTTAGATAATTTTACTATTAGTTCTCTTACTTGTTTTATTCCTTCAGGATCTAGTCCATTTGTAGGCTCATCTAAAATCAACAAATTAGGATTATGTAAGATTGCTTGTGCAATTCCAAGTCTTTGTCTCATTCCAAGCGAATATTTAGATACTTTATCTTTTATTCTATTTTCTAGCCCAACTAATTTTACAACCTCATCTATTCTCTTTTTATCAACGCTTTCATATAAATTAGCTACTAATTTTAAATTTGCATAGCCAGACATATACATATATAAATCTGGATTTTCAACTATAGAACCAACCTTTTGTATTGCTTTTTCGAAATTTTTTTCTACGTCATATCCATTAATTTGTATGTTTCCTTTTGTTATTTTTTGAAGTCCTAAAATTAGCTTTATTGTAGTAGTTTTACCTGCGCCATTGGGCCCAATAAATCCTAAAATTTCACCTTCTTTAATATCAAAAGTAACATCTTTTATTATAGTCTTACCATGTATGTCTTTGTAAATGCTATTGCATTTAAGAATCTCTTCACTCATATACTTTTCTCCTTACATTTTTATTATTTTTTCCCAAGGTAGGTTTTCTTTTCCAAAATGTCCATAGTTTGTTGTTTGTGAATATATTGGTTCTTTTAGTCCTAAATACTCTATTATTCCTGCTGGTGTTAAATCGAATTTTTCTTTTATTAATTGCGCAAGTTCTTCATCTGTTTTTTCGCTTGTTCCAAATGTATTTACATATATAGATAGTGGCTCTTTCATTCCTATTGCATATGCTACCTGTATTTCGCATTTTTTTGCATATCCATTTGCAACTATATTTTTAGCAATATGTCTTAGCATATATGCTGCTGATCTATCTACTTTTGTTGCATCTTTTCCAGAAAAACATCCTCCACCATGTCTTGCATATCCACCATATGTATCTACAATTATTTTTCTTCCTGTTAGTCCAGTATCTCCCAAAGGTCCTCCTATAACAAATCTTCCTGTTGGATTTACATATATTTTTGTATTTTCATCTATCATTGCTTTTGGCACTACTTCCAATATTACATTATTAATAATTCCAAGTTTTAACTCTTCTTGTGTGACATCTTTGGTGTGCTGTGTAGATATTAATATTGTTTCTATTCTTTTAGGAATATCATTTTCATACTCCACTGTTACTTGTGTTTTTCCATCTGGACGTAAATATGGAAGAATGTTTTCTTTTCTTACTTGAGTTAATCTTTTAGCTAACTTATGTGCAACATCTATTGCATATGGCATATAGTTTTTTCTTTCGTCACAGGCATACCCAAACATTATTCCTTGGTCTCCAGCTCCTCCAACATCAACACCTAAAGCTATATCTGAACTTTGTTTTTCTATATCTATATTTATATTGCAAGTTCTATAGTCCATATCTGTGTTGCTATTGTCGTATCCAATTTCTTTTATTCTGTTTCTTACTATTTTTTCAACATCTATTATAGCTGTAGTTGTTAATTGACCAGCTATTGTAATATTGTTGTTTGCTGCAAATGTTTCTATTGCAACCCTTGAATTTTCATCTTGTTTTAAGCATTCGTCTAATATTGCATCTGATATTGAATCACATAGTTTATCTGGATGACCTTCTGTTACTGATTCTGATGTAAAATAAAATTTGTTCATTTTTTACTACCTCTTTCTACTACAAAAACCTTTGCATATTGCAAAGGTTTTAAAAACTAAATATGTTTTATCAACCAAAGCCCTTATGCTTTGTCGGTTTTAGCACCTTTAAAGTCTCCTTCAGGTTGCTGTGGAGTCATAAAGCCGAGTCTCTCGTCCACTCTTGATAACATATATATTTTAAACTATTTTTTTATATTTGTAAATAGTTTTAAGTTATTTAAATAATTTTATTGCTTCTTGTAGTTGGGTGTCATTTTCTCTTTCAACAGTCTGTGAATTTACACTTCCTGGTAAATCAACTATTATATCTGGTGTAATTCCAATTTTATTTATTTGAGTTCCATTTGGAGTACAGTATTCTTCTGTTGTTATCTTTATTCCACTTCCGTCTGAAAGCGTAAGTAATTCTTGAATTAAACCTTTTCCATAAGTTTTAATTCCGACAACAGTTGCTCTACCATTATCTTTTAATGCTGCTGTTAGTATTTCAGAAGCACTTGCAGAATTTTCATTTACTAAAACTACAATCGGAACATTTATAATTGGCTTTTGCTTGCTTTTGCTAATTTCTTCTTTTCCATCTTTATCTTTTGTTATTAGCATTGTTTTATCTTTGTCTAATGCATAATCTGCCATATTTAATGCTTCACCTAAGATTCCGCCACCATTATCTCTTAAGTCAATAATTAATCCTTTTATATTTGATTTACTTAAATTTTCATATATAGTTTTAAATTCTTTTGATGCATCTTCTGAAAAAGAGCTTACTTTTATATATCCAATATTATTACTTAAAACTTCTGATTTCATTGGGTATAAATCAATACTTGCTCTTTCAACCTCAAAAGTTATTCTTTCTTTATCTCTTTCGACTTCTATTTTTACTGTTGTTCCTTCTTTTCCTTTAATATAAGTAGAAATTTTTTCAAAGTCGTCTCCTGTATATTCTACGTCATCAACTTTTTTTATAATATCTCCAGTTTTTATTCCTGCTTTTTCAGCTGGAGAATTTTCTATTGGATACAATACTTCTATTGTATTTGTTTCAGAATTTAAATACATATAAATACCAATTCCAACATAATTTCCTTCTGTTTCTTGCTTAAATTCATCCATTTCTGATTTTGTGAAATACTCTGTATATGTATCTCCAAGTGCGCTAACATATCCTTTTATTGCATTGTCTACCATTTTCTCTTCGTCAGCACTAAAGATAGATTTTTTGTCAATTATTTGTTTTAAAATTGATACTTTATTTAACAATTCAGAGTTTGAGTTTGTATTTGAAGTAAATAAATAATTAGTAGTTTGACCTAATTTTTTATATGAATATATAGATGTAATTAGAAATGTTATAAGAGCTGTTACAAAAATTAGCATTGTAGTTTTATAAATTTTTTTAATTTTATCGTTTTCCATTTTTCCTCCCTTTGATAACTACATTAATTATATTACAAAAATGAGGGGTTATTCCCTCATTTTTAATCTTGTGCTAGCCATGTTGATGGATTTACATTTTTTCCATTTATTAATACTTCAAAATGTAAGTGTGGCCCACTTCCTATTCCTGTATTTCCAGATAGTACTATAGTTTGTCCAGCTTTTACTTTACTTCCTACACTTGTTTTGAAGCTATTTGCTTGGCAGTGCTGATATAAAGTAACAACTCCTCCACCATGGTCTACCATTATATAATATCCTCTATATCTATTGTAACCTGTAAAAATAACTTTTCCATCTAGTACAGATACAACGCTTGTTCCCACTGAAGCTGGTATATCAATTCCTTTATGATTTGTACTTGCACCAGGAATTCCTGTGTTTCTTCCACCAAATCCTGAAGAAATTCGTGTATGTCCTGGTAAAGGCCATACTTTATCTCCACCAACATATGCTCCAGTGCTTCCATTAGCAATTTGGCTTGCTTTTCTTTCTTCTTCTCTAATTAATTCATCATATTCATCAATTTTTGCTTGTAATTCTTTTTCCTCTTTTGATAATTGAGAAATGGTATTTTGTTTTTTAGTTTTTTGACTTGTTAATACTACTTTTATTTTTTCTTGTTCTGCTTTTTGTGTCTTTACCTTTTTCTGCTTTTCTTCTAGATCAGCTTTATCTTTTTCGATTTTTGCTTTTTGTTCGCTTATGCTGTTTAGCAAATCTGTATCATATTGTAATATTTCAGAAACAATATAGTAATTTGATATAAACTGAAGTATTCCTTTTGACTTTAATAAAATATCTAAATATGTAGTTTTTCCATTTTCGCACTGAGCAACTATTCTTTGTTTTAATGCTTCTTCTTGCTTTGTATAATTTTCTTGTGCTTCTTCTAGGTCTTTTTTTGTTTCTTCTATTTCTTTATTTAATTGATTTAACTCATTTTTTATATCTTCTAGTTTTTCTTCGTTATCTGATATCTCATCAGATAATTTCTTAACCTCTTCTTGAGCAGAAGATTTTTGACTTTTTACATCTTTTTGTTCTTCTTCAAGCTTGTCTTGTTCTTTTTGGTAAGTTGTTAGTTTACTTGCAAAACAAGATAATGGCAATGTTACCACTATAACTAATAATATAATAAATGCGGTTACTTTTTTTATCATATTATACCTCCAAATATTTTTTCATAGAGAATAAACTTCCTATTGTACCAATTCCAATGCCCAAAAATAAATATACTATTACTATCATATTAAACATGTTTCCGAAAGTAACAAATGTTATTCCTAAGTCTTGAATTAAAGATAGGCTTAATAATTTATTGGTTGTTAATTGATATAATCCTCCAACTATTAGTATTGAAACTGCTGCTGCAACAATTCCAATAATTATACCTTCTACAATAAATGGCCATCTAATAAAGGAATTTGTGGCCCCAACATATTTCATTATTGAAATTTCTTTTCTTCTTGCATATACTGTAAGTTTTATAGTATTAGAAATAATAAATAATGATGCTACAACTAACCCTAACAAGATAATTGCTGTAACTATTCTAATTCCATTTGTTACACTAACCAATTTACTTATTGTAGCATTACTTGCTGTGATTTTCTTTATATTATCTAATTCATTTATTTGTCGCTCAACTTGATTTGCAAGTTTCAAATCCTTTAAAGTTACTACATATGAATCAGATAAAAAATTTTCATCCTTTAAAGACTCAACTACATATGCTTGTTCTCCTAAAGATTTCATATATTCATCTAAAAGTTCTTCTTTAGACATAAAATCTACTTTTTCAATACCTTCTATCTGAGCAAGTTTTTCGCCTACATCTTTAACTTCTTTATCTGTTGCACCAAGTTTTATAAATACTTGAATTGCCTGTGTATCTGCAACCGTTTTCATTATGTGATTTACATTTTCACCTAATATAAAGAATAGTCCAAAAATAAGCATTGATATAACCATAACAAGCATAGCTGATAAAGTTGACTTCTTATTTTTAAATGTATTTCGAATTCCTTCTCCTAATAAATATCCAACTATATTAAATTTCACTATTATACCCACCTTTACTATCTCTAATGATCTCGCCCTTATCGATTTGTATAACTCTTTTTCTCATTTTGTCTACTATATCTTTTGCATGAGTTGCTACTACTACTGTAGTACCTCTTTTATTAATATCGTCTAGTAGTGTCATTATATCCCATGCTGTATCAGGGTCTAAGTTTCCAGTTGGTTCATCTGCAATTAGCATTGATGGATTATTAACTAATGCTCTTGCTAATGCAACTCTTTGTTGCTCTCCACCAGATAATTCATTTGGATACATTTTTGCTTTTTCACTTAGTCCTACCAAAGATAGCACCATAGGTACTTGTCTTCTTATATGTCTTGGTGTAGCTTTAACTATATACATTGCAAATGCAACATTTTCGTATACTGTTTTATCTGCTAAAAGTCTAAAATCTTGAAATACTACTCCCATACTTCTTCTTAAAAATGGTACTCTAGATTTTTTTAGAAAAGTAGTATCTTTTCCATTTATTATAATATTTCCAGATGTTGGTTCTTCTTCTTTTAATATTAGTTTTATTAATGTAGATTTACCTGAACCTGATGTCCCAACCAAAAATGCAAAATCGCCTTTATTTATTTTAAAATTAGCATTATGAACTGCTTCTGTACCTGTTGAGTACTTTTTGCTTACGTTTCTAAATTCTATCATTTTTTGCTCCTTAAATAGCATATTTCTACATTATTATCATAACAATAATCCACAATTATTTCAAGTCTTTTTAATAAAAAAATACAGGCATTTTTTGCCTGTATCTTTTATTAATTATTTAATTTTTATTTATTATAATGCATATTTATTTGTTCTTCCATTTTTTTGGATTTTTCCATAAGTTCACTTGTAGCTTGAATATATATTTCTTCTGTAATTTCACCAGTTTTAGTTAATTTCTTCCATCCCATTATCTCATTATCTATTTTTTCTTTCTTTTTTATAAGCTTACTTATTTCTTTATCTGTATGATTTTTGCTATCATTTTCAGTAAAGCTCAAATTGTTATTTTCGTTTATAATGTTTTCTATTTTTTTATTTTGTGGATAAAAATTCGAATTGTCGCTTTTTATTTTACTTCCAGCCCTTATTAATTGCATTCCTTCCATTATTCCTATAAAAATTCCAATTATGGAAATTGAAGTTAATAGTTCCATCAAGAATGCTAATAAAGCATATGTATATCCTTTTGTTACTCCTGTTTGTCTTCTTGAATTTTTTATAAGCATAACTATACTACAAATTATTAAAACTAATTCTAATATCGCAATTATAGCACTAGTATCTTGATTTATTATAGGAGCACTATTATTTCCACTTATTATGCTTATAGCACTTAATAACGCTATAAATATTATTAAAATTCTTAAAACTCCAAATCCAATTAATATATTGCCAAAAATTTCATTTATATTCTTTATTTTCATAGCTTTCTCCAATTATTTTTTATAATATTAATTAACAATTTAGAAACGGCCTCCACCGCCACCTCCGGCCTCCGCCACCTCCGCCGAAAGATGAGCCTCCGCCAAAGCCTCCGCCAGATGAACTTCCTCCATATCCGCCAGATGATTCTGCATAAATTGTACTATTGGCAGTAGATATTGAACTATTAACAGCTCTATTAATTGTTCTTGTTAAATCTCTATTCATACTATTAATTAGATACATATCCATAAAGAAATTATCGTCATATTCACTTACATTTGCAATTTTAAGTTTCATAGCTTTTTGTACTTTATCCGCACATCCAAGTATAGTTGCTGTAACCATATATTTCTCCCATAATTTAATTTCTGGAAGTTCTTTTTCATCAAACTTGCTAAAATCTTGCAAAAATCTTTTATGGGCTAACCATTTTGAATATTCTAAAGCACCTTCTGGTGTTCTTTTTTTAGACGTTATAGTCATAAAGAATAATGTAATAGATAATAATAAACAAATTAATACATATCTCACACTAATTATTTCACTATCTAATGTTCCTAAAGAAACATTAGCTGTTAAAGCCATCATACATATAAACATAAATATTAAATAAATTATTTTTAAAGCTTTTCCTTTACTTTTCTCAAAGAAATTCATTGATTCACTTTCTTTAATTGCATAGTTTTTAAATTTATCAATTGAATTAATTATGCTTTTTGCCTTACTTTCACTTTTCTTTCCATAGTTTTTCAATATTTCTAAGTTACATCTTCCATTTTTGCCAACTTTATTAAATAATAATTTTAGTATTTCGTTTTCAGCATCTGTTTGACCATAGCTATCATCTGTTCCACTACAATTTTCATCTACATATACAAGAACTACGTATTTTTTTCCTCTTGAGTTAGGCTTTTCCTCAATTTTTATCACTTTATTTGCTATTAAACTCAAAATTGTTGCAGATACACTTAAGTTAGTCACTCTTCCTTTCATTAAATGCTCAATAACATATGGAGGATAATCATTTGGAAAATCTCTATAATATTTTTGGTTAAATGCCTTTTTATCTTTTAGTTGTTTAAATGAATCTTTTCCACAAAAAACAATGCCAACCCCTGCTAATATAATTGCACCAATTACACTAGTTGTATGTATTTCTCTTTCTTTTTTATATAATTCGTTTTTATATGGTACCAATTGTTCTGAATAAATTTCTTTATATTCTTCATCAAACCCTTCGTCTATATACTCCTCAATTCTTATAATATCCGCTGAGAGCGTTGTATAATCATCATTTAAGTCTAAATAGCTTATATAACTTTCTATTCTATTTTTCCATTCTATATTTACTGTATCTCTTAAGCTATATATTTCACTTAACATTTCTTCTTTTTCACTTGTATTTCCAGGTAGCTCATTTACATCTTTTAAAGCTATATTATAATTATACATACTAGGAGATTCTTTCAATCGAATTACAGAGCTACTTGCAGTATTTATTTTTTCAAGTCTTTTTTTTTCTCTTTGTGCATTTGCCATATCCGCTTGTGATGCCTCATATTTTAGAATATTTTCTCTTCCATTTACTCCAGATTTTTTAGTTGCTTGAGGAACCAATTCTTTATCAAACATTATTCTTACAGTTTCTGCCGTATATGGATATACATTTCTATCTTTAAAGCTTAGTGTTTTTTTATTAATTATAGCATTAACTCCAGATAAAGGCCCATGAGTCCAAATTCTTACGTCATTATCTTCTTCAGGCAAATGAATTAATACTTGAAAATCTGCTATCCTCTCTTCATATCCAGTTCCCATAACATTCCAATATAGTTCAGCAATATCATTATGAACAACAACAGCATCTTCTATTGTATATTCCATATAAAAAACTTTGTTTTTTGTAGATGGACAAAAAATTTTAAAATCTGCTCCATAATCTGATACTGTTAGTTTGTATACTCCATAGCTTCCTGAAGACGCACTATCAACTCTAGTATATACTTTTTCAATTTTATTTATATCATTTATTGTACTAAAATTATTCTTAGATATATCTCCTATTTTTATATTTGTAATTTTACTTCCATCATATATATCTGTATTACCAGTAAAGTTACTATAAATACCACTAAATATATTAGAATTTTTGTTTCTAAATTCAATATTTCTTAATCTTCCATTATATTCTCCAGAAAGTACAGCTACCTCTTTTACTGTGATAGATCCATCAATATTTATTTTTATATCTTGATACAATTTTTGAGTAGTTTCTGTTGCATATACTGTATTTTTAAATAAAGCTATAACAATTACAGTAAATACTAACATTATTATTTTTTTATATAATTTCATTATTATCCCCCTTTTTATTTTTAGAACTGGTTGACAATATCAGCAGCTGTTATATTAAAATGTTTCATTAATTCCTTAGCGTTTCCAGATGTGCCAAATGTGTCTTTAATTCCCATTCTTATTACTTTTGATGGATAATTTTCACTTAATACCTCGCATACTGCTGTTCCAAGTCCACCAATTATACTATGATCTTCTATTGTAATAATTTTAGCAGTTTCTTTAGCAGCTTTTAAAATTATTTCTTTATCAATTGGTTTTATAGTATGTATGTCTATTACTCTAATATTTATTCCTTTATTTTTAAGTTCTTCCATAGCTTTTAAAGCTTCTACAACAGTTACACCTGTTGCAATTACAGTTCCATCTCTTCCTTCTCCAAATTGCACACCTTTTCCAATTTCAAATTTAGTTTCATTGTTATATATTTCTGGTGTTGCTAACCTGCATAATCTGACATATACTGGTCCATTAATCCTAGCTGCTTCATTTATTGCCCATTTTGTTTGTGCATCATCTGATGGAGATAAAACAGTCATATTAGGTAATGTCCTCATTAGGCTAATATCTTCTAGCATTTGGTGCGTTGCTCCATCCTCTCCAACTGTAATTCCAGCGTGAGTAGCACATATTTTAACATTTAATTTAGGGTAACAAACACTATTTCTTATCTGATCATATGCTCTACCAGCAGCAAATACTGCAAACGTACTTAAAAATGGTATCTTTCCCATAGTTGACATTCCAGCTGCAGTCGAAACCATATCTTGTTCTGCGATTCCCATATCAAAAAATCTTTCTGGAAACTTTTTTGCAAAGATATTTGTTTTAGTTGCACTTGATAAGTCAGCATCTAGTACTACAATATTATTATTTTTTTCTCCAAGCTCTGCTAGGGCTTCTCCATAACTCTGCCTTGTTGCTTTTGGATTATCATTATTCATAGTTTTCTCCTTTCATTAAATACTTTTTATTTTTCAAGTTCCTTTATTGCCTGTTTGTATTCTTCATCACTTGGCGCTTTTCCATGCCATTCAGCTTTATTTTCCATAAAAGATACACCTTTTCCTTTTGTTGTTTTTGCAATTATCGCAACTGGTTTTTCTTTTACAACTTTTGCACTTTCAAACGCTTTAATTAATTCTTCTATATTGTTTCCATCCACATTAAATACCACAAAGCCAAAACTTTCAAACTTTTTATCAATTGGATATGAATTCATAACTGATTTTATATCACCATCAATTTGCAAATTATTATTATCAACTATTACACATAGATTATCTAGTTTATAATGTGAAGCTGTCATTGCCGCTTCCCATATTTGACCTTCTTCAATTTCTCCATCGCCAAGTATTGTATAAACTCTAATTCCTTTTTTATCTAATTTAGACATCATTGCCATTCCATTAGCTGCAGACAAGCCCTGTCCTAGTGAACCTGTTGACATATCAACTCCTGGAATGTGTTTCATATCTGGATGTCCTTGCAAAATTGATCCAAGTTTTCTAAAGCTCTCTAATTTATCCGCAGAAAAAAAGCCTCTTTCAGCAAGTGTTGCATATAGTGCAGGTGATGCGTGGCCTTTAGATAGCACCAATCTATCTCTATTTTCATTATTAGGATCTTTGGGATTAATATTCATTTGATTAAAATATAAAACCGTTAGTATGTCTGCAATAGATAAAGCTCCACCTGGGTGTCCTGATTTAGCGCTATAAACTTCTTTTATAATGTCTATTCTAATACGTTTTGCAATATCTTTTAATTCTTCTATATCATCAACTTTCAAACTAATCACTCCTTTATGAAATAAATATATCATATATATAAAAAAAATGCCATTAAAAATGACATTTTTTATATAATAGTGAGATATTATATTTGTTCTATATTATTATTAGTTAATAGTTTAAAGTAACTATATATATCTTTATTCTTCTATTTAGTTCCAAATATTCTGTCGCCTGCATCTCCTAAACCTGGCACTATATATCCATTTTCGTTTAATTTTTCATCTACTTGTGCACAGTAAATTTCAACATCCGGATGTTCTTCTTGCATTTTCTTTATTCCTTCAGGAGCTGCTATTATACATAAGAATTTAATTTTTTTAACTCCTTCTTCTTTTATCATTTGTATTGCATCACATCCAGAGCCACCTGTTGCAAGCATTGGATCTAGTATTAATACTTCTCTTTCTTTAATATCTTTTGGTACTTTAAAAAAGTACTTAACAGGTTTTAGTGTTTCTTCATTTCTATACATTCCAATATGTCCAATTTTGGCATTTGGAACTATTGTCGTTATTCCTTCTAGCATTCCTGTTCCAGCTCTTAATATTGGAACAAATGCATATTTATCTTCATTTAACATTTTAGCTTTTGTTTTTTGTATAGGTGTTTCAACTTCTACCTCTTCTAATTTGGCATCTTTCATTGCTTCATAGCATAAAAACATTGCCAATTCTGATACTAATTCTCTAAATTCTTTTGTTCCTGTTTTTTTATTTCTAAGTATTGCTAACTTATGTTCTATTAGCGGATGTTTTAATTCTTTTACTTCCATTTTTTCTCTCCTTTAAACTTTTATTTTTTCTTTTTCTTCTTCCTTTTTATTTTCTATTTTTTCTTCTGATTTCCTTTCCCTTAAGCATAGATTTAATAAAATTCCTATAATTGCAGCCAAACTCATTCCAGATATTGTTATTGATAAATCTCCACTTACTATTGAAATCATAGCTCCTCCTAAGCCTAAAACTAACATTGTTGAAGCTACAACTACATTTTTAGGTTTTCCAAAGTCTAACTGATTTTCAATTAAAACTTTAAGTCCATTTACAGATATAAAACCATAAAGTAGTAAAGATACACCTCCAAGTACTGGTCCAGGAATTGATGAAACTATTGCTGTGAATTTTCCTAAAAATCCAAGTCCTATAGCTATTATAGCAGCTAATCCAATTACCCAAACTGATGCAACTTTTGTCATACCAACAACAGATGTATTTTCTCCATAAGTTGTATTTGCAGGTCCACCAATTAGTCCAGCAACAAATGTTGCAATTCCGTCTCCTAAAAGGGTTCTATCTAAGCCTGGATCTTTTAGCAAGTCTTTATTAATTATTGTTCCTAAGGCTGTATGGTCTCCTATGTGTTCTGCTATAGTTACAAGAGCAATTGGCGCAACTGTAAGTATTGCTGCAAATGTTGGTTTATAGCTAATAAATGGTACCATAAATTCTGGCATACTAAAGAATTTTGCTTCTGCTACAGCTGTAAAATCTACTAGTCCAACTATTATTGAAACTATATAACCTGAAACAATTCCTATTAAAAATGGAATTATTTTTATAAATCCTTTTCCTCTTACCATTACTATTGCTGTTACTAAGAAAGAAACAAGTGCTACAAGTATTTCTTTCCAGTTTTGGACATCTTTATCTAGCCCTATTTGTGATATTGCTGATGGAGCAAGTCCCAAACCTATAATCATTATCATTGGTCCAATTACAACTGGTGGTAATAGCTTGTCAATCCAACCTTTTCCTATTAATTTTATTATTAGTGCAAATATTACATAGATTATTCCTACTGCCATAATTCCTGTCATTGCTCCTGAAACACCACATTTTATTGCTGCTGCTATAAGTGGCGAAATAAATGCAAATGAACTTCCTAAATAAACTGGTGATTTTCCCTTTGTACAAAGTATGTAAATTAATGTTCCTATTCCCGATGAAATCAAAGCAACTGGTATTGTTAATACTGTTTGACCAGCACCTTGGTTAACTAAAATTGGTACTAATATCGTTGCACCAAACATTGCAAAAACATGTTGAATTGCAAGTATAATCCACTTGGGTATACTCGGCTTTTCATTTACGTCTAAAAGCATTTTGTTTTCTTCCATAAATAAATCCTCCTTCTTTTTTAGGTGTAATAAAAATTATTGATTTTTCCTATTCAACAAAAAAACACTAAATATAAAATTTAGTGTTTTCATTGTATTTATAAATAAAATTTAAATTGCAAATAGAAATACCATTTTTAGTATTTTTGCTCCTTCTTTTAAATTTACTATTTGCTTTAAAATAATTCATTTTTTACACCCGAATAATATTACTACATATATTTCCAAAATGCAAGAGTTTTTTTAATTTTTATCTAATTATTACATCCGCAGTCATTTGTAGATATTGGATTATTAGTTGTATCTACAAGATTATTTAAATTATTCATATAAAATTTCTTTTGAGCAAGTTTATCTTGCACACCTCTTAGTGCCTCACCAAATCTTTGAAAGTGAACAACTTCTCTTTCTCTTAAAAATCTTAATGGCTCTAAAACATCCATATCTTCTGATCCAACCAAATCGATTATCTTTTCATATGTTGCTCTCGCTTTTTGTTCTGCCGCTAAATCTTCTTGTAAATCAGCTATAGGATCTCCTTTTACTGCAATAGTAGTTGCAGACCATGGAACTCCTCCGGCTGATTGAGGATATACTCCCCAGCCATGGTCTGTATAATATGCCCCAAGTCCAGCTTCTTCCATTTCTCTAGGTGATGCTCCATCTGTTAATTGATGTACCATAGTACCCACCATTTCTAAATGTGCCATTTCTTCTGTTCCTATATCATTTAATATTGCCTTTGCTTTTTGATCTGGCATTCCAAATCTTTGAGATAAATATCTAAGGGAAGCTCCTATTTCTCCATCAGGTCCGTCCATATTGAGATATTATAAATTTAGCAAGTTTAGGATTTCTATTTTTTATATTTATTGGGTATTCCAACATTTTTTGATATTTCCACATAATTAGCAGTCACTACTCCTTTCCCATGGCCATGGTTCTTCTAACCATCTCCATTTATTGCATGGACAATTAATTGATAATGGTCCGTATACTCTTTGATATTTATCCATTAAGTCTCTTAGAATATTTGCATATTTTCTGTGCAAGCATAATGCTCTTTCATCTTCTGGGTGTGTATCTAAATATAATGCAAGTTCAATTATTGAAAATTGGTATTTTCTTATTTGCATTAGCATTTCATCCTTTGCCATCATTGTATTATTATTCATTATCCATTGCACCCCTTTCCTATTTTATTTGTCATTCTTATATATTCAATTTCTTCTATTGATTGATTTGGACAATAATGACTAACCAATTCAGGGAATATGGTTCCATGCTTTAGTCCAATTTCTGGTTTAAATACATTATTCATAACTTGCCATGGTACATAGCTTTGACCTAACACTGGATTTTCTGGAAATCCGTTATAATCTTCTTCAAATCCACATGCGCATTCTTCCATTTGTGAATTAAGTGTGTTACTTACATTGTTACATTTTGTTTCTAAATCATTCTCACTTAATTCAAATTGTGGGCATATATTCATATGGTTATTACAACCACATTTTCTACATAACATAATTTATCCTCCTTAAAAACAGTTTATAATATATATTATGACAAATTATAAAATATAGTAACAAAAAAGAGGATAGTTTTGACTACCCTCTTTAAAAAAACTTTAAATTAAATTTTTAACACACCATCAATTATTTGATTTTCTGAATTGTTATTTAATATTTTTGCTCCACCAGAAATTACTATTAAATCACCTTTTTCAAGTATTTCTTGTCTCTTTAATTCTTCTATACCAGCTTCAATTATTTCATCTACTGATGATTTTCCTTGAATTAATATTGGTGTAACGTTCCATATAAGTCCTAATTGATAATATGTTTTCTCATTGTCTGTTACAGCAAATATTGGGCAAGCTGGTCCCATTCCTGCTAAAAATCTTGCTTTATCTCCTGAATTTGTATATGCAACTATTGCATCTGCATTCAAGTTTTTAGCTGTTTCTGTAGCAATATATGCTACATGTTGTTTCATATTGTTTCCTTCAAAGCTTGGAGTTGAATTTGAAAATCTTTTCCAGTAATTTAAATCTCCTTCAACAGATCTTGTTATTTTATCCATTGTAGCAACGCATAAATCTGGATGTTTACCCATTGCAGATTCACCTGAAAGCATAACTGCTGTACTTCTGTCATAAGTTGCATTTGCTATATCACTAACATCTGCTCTAGATGGTCTTGGGTTAACCATCATTGATTCTAGCATTTGTGTAGCTGTTATAACTGGTTTACCAACTTCATTACATCTTTTTATAAATCTTTTTTGAACTATAGGAACTTTTTCAAATGGTACTTCTACAGACATGTCTCCACGTGCAACCATTATACCATCAGATAATTCTAATATTTCTTCAAAATTGTCTATACCTTCTTGGCTTTCAATCTTTGAAATTATTTTTATATCTTTTCCACCATTTTCATCAAGTAATTTTCTCATTTGGTGTAAGTCGTCTGCTCTTCTAACAAAAGAAGCAAATATATAATCAAATCCTGCTTTTGCTCCTGCAGTCAAATCATTAACATCTTTTTCAGATAATGCAGGTAAATTTAATTTTAACCCTCTAACATTAACTGTTTTTCTACTTCCAAGCATTGCTGTATTCATAGCTGTACATACAACATCTTTTCCAACAACTTCGTCTACTCTAAATTCTAGCGCACCATCATCTACTAATATACTAGCTCCTGGTTTAACATCTTCTGCTAAACCTTTATAGCTTATTGATGTTTTTGTATTATTACCTATTACATCCTCATAAAGGAATGTAAATTTTTGACCTTCTTCTATTTTTACTTTCTCGTCTCCAGACTCTAATTTTCCAGTTCTTATTTCTGGTCCTTTTGTATCTAAGCACATTGGGATTGCCTTATTTAGTGTTTTTCTTACTTTCTTTATTGTCTCTATCTTTGTTGCATTTTCCTCATATCCTCCATGTGAAAAGTTTATTCTTGCTACATTCATTCCAGCATTTGCTAGCTTAGTTAACATTTCTTCGCTTTCACTTGCTGGTCCAATAGTACATACTATTTTTGTTTTTCTTAAATTTTCTTTTTTCATTTTTTACTCCCTCTTTCTTTTAAAAAACATTTATAGTATAACACACACAGCATATATTATTCAAGCCTTTTGTTATAAAAAATGTCAGAATTAAATGAAATACTTTTTACAAATATTATTTAAAATATTTATATTGTTTTTAATATTATGTTATAATGTATTATATTAATTTAAGGAGAAACATATGAGAAGAGGAATAAATATAAGAAAAAAGAAAAGGATAATCGCCAAAGAAACAAATTTAAAGACACTAAAATTATTAAGTATTTTATTAATTATAATTTTTATATGTTCTTTATATTATATATTTTTTCTTCGAAATTATTTTAGCAATAAGAATTTTGAAGAATATAATCTACTTATTGCAAATTCAAATAATTCTATACCATTTTCACTTAATAAAATTGAATTATACAGTAGTTCAACAGCAAATAAAATTAAAACATATAGTAATTCAGTAGAAGCACTGGATATATCTCAATATTGTGATATAAGTATCTATATAAATAATGATAATAATAGTATTATAAAAAAATTATATATAGACAATATATCAATTTCTAATCCAGAAATGGGTACTCCACATTTATATAAAAAAGCATTTTCCGATATAAAAGAATGTAGCTATACAAGTTCAGAAATTATTACCAACCAGTTTCAATATAACATTATTTCAAAAGATTTGCCTATAGACTACGAAAATTATGAGTTATATTCAGATGGTTCAACACCAATAACTATTGGTTTCTTTAATGAAAATATAAAATCAAATTATTTATTAACTGAAGAAGAAATTAAAAATAGTGTTAGCTTTTTAAAAGATGCACACATTCCACTTAGTAGTATAAATTGTAGTATCTCATTTGTTCTAAACATAATAAATGTAAAAGACGAACATTATATTTGTAACATAAACATATCTATTCCATTTAAAAATAAAGATGGCTCTAGTATTTACGATACAGGTTTTGTTATTAGTGAAATATCAAGTGATAAATTAAGCAAATTTATAAAAATAGAACCCTAGCTCATAACATATGAGTTAGGGTTTTCTTAATTAAAAAGTAGAGTTATAGGTTCCGACGGCTTTTCCATAATAATTCACAAAATAATTTCCGTCATCTTTGATTTCAATAAATCCTAGTTTATTATCCTTTCTTACCATAACCCTTCCCATAACTTCTGCTGCGTCATGAAAACCTTCTTGTATAACCGGATTAAGGTTTGTATTAACAATCCAAAATTCTTTACCAAATTTTACTGCTGCAATACCATTGCAAAAGTTATCAGTCCAAGAATAAATACGATTGCAGACTTCTTTTCCTGTTTTGGCATCTATATACCCACAGTCATTCTTTATTCTTATGGGTCTTAATCCATTGGATTCAATACCAACATAATCATAAGAAGTCTTTTTTCCTGTTTCATCAGTTACCTGAATGCTAGGTTTGGTAAAATCATCATATCTACCTATTTTCTCTATTTTTATTGCCATTTTTTATTCCCTCCTATTATTTATTTTTAGAATTAATGGCATAGTTCTTTTCTGACTAAATTATTACTTAATAGCCATTCAACAAAAGAACTATTTTTATTATATCACATTATGTAAATTTATTCAAATACATCCTTTTAAGTGTATAAAAAAAATCGTAACCATGTTACGATTTTCTTATGGTGGGCAGGGATTTGGATTGCGACAAGCCGCGTCGTAAAAACTGTCCACTGGACAGTTTTTGTCTTCGTTCTGTGGCAGCCTTAACTGCCCCACAACTCGACCACTCCTTTTCGAATCCATCCCTTTGAGTATATAAAAAAAATCGTAACCATGTTACGATTTTCTTATGGTGGGCAGGGATGGATTCGAACCATCGTACTCAAATGAGAACAGATTTACAGTCTGCCGCCTTTAGCCACTCGGCCACCTGCCCTTATTCTTTTATCTATATATCATTAGATAAAAAAATGGTCCGCCCTCTAGGATTCGAACCTAGGACCCACCGGTTATGAGCCGG
>OIZL01000295.1_pt1 | contig 40723 bp, 33 predicted proteins | sample 1588541 | NCBI WGS metagenome assembly OIZL01 (sample SAMN03283285) | human gut metagenome | biome: human-associated habitat; material: feces | host: Homo sapiens | place: Peru | collected 2012 | reverse complement strand
TAAAGCTTAAGGGGCAGCCGCCCCTTAACAACCCCAGGGTTTATCGACAGGCTGAGAGCGGCTCGCCTTGAGCCGCTCTTTTTAATGAGTCTATTGCCTGTTTTTTCTCAACGCCACGCCGGCTCTTGCGCCGGTATGCACGCCGTCCCTGGCGGTCAATACGCCGTTGACATACACCCTTTTTATTCCGGAGCATGGCCGCTGCGGCTGCTGGAAATCCGGATCGTCGTTTATCTTTTCAAAATCGAACAGCACCATATCCGCCCACATGCCTTCCATTATGTAGCCGCGGTCCTTAAGTCCGGCCCTGTTGGCGCTCATGCCGGTCATCTTGCGTATCGCCTCCTCAAGCGTGAAAAGCTGCCTTTCGCGGCAATAGCGGCTTATCACCCGCGGGAAAGTGCCGTAATTTCTCGGGTGCGGCTTGCCGGGGGCGTCCATATCCATGCACCACCCGTCAGAGCCTATCATCACGAACGGCCTTTGCATTATGTACTCAATATCTTCTTCGCACATGGCAAAGTGTACCTCGTTAACGTGGTTATCCTCGTCAACTATTATTTTGAAAAATGCCTCCGTCGGCTCCAAGCCAAGCTTTTGGGCAATCTCCGGTATGGACTTCCCCATCTGCCATGCGTTTTCCCTGCTCGCAAGGCTGGATACAAAGTAATCGTCCCAGCTATCGCCTATGCTATCGTTTACCTCGCGCTTTATGCGCGCCCTCGTCTCCTTATCCGCAAGCCTTCTCTTCAGCGCCTCAAAGCCGCCTTCAAAGGCCCAGTCCGGTATGTTTACGGAAAGCGTGGTCGCCGTGGCGCAATACGGATATTGGTCGCAGGTAACGTCATGGCCCTCTCTTCTGGCCCTTTCTATCATAGCTATCGTCATCTTTGGCGTAACGCGCCAATCCGGCTTATAGCAGGTCTTGTGGTGCGATATCTGAAGCGGAACTCCGGCTCTGACGGCGGTGTCTATGGATTCTTTTACGGATTCCACTATAAGCGCCTCCTCGTTGCGCATATGCGTCGCGTAAAAGCCGCCGTAGGGCGCAACGGCCGATATAACATATGCCACCTCATCAGCATCCGCGTAGCTTCCGGGCGGGTATATAAGGCCGCTCGTTATGCCAAAGGCGCCATCCTCCATGCCCTCCTTTGCAAGCGCGCGCATGGCGTCAAGCTGCTTTTTGTCCGGCCTTTCCGCGCTGTAGCCCATAGCGGCTATCCTCAGCGTACCGTGGCCCAGCATGCAGGCTATATTCGTGCTTGGCCTTATCTCATCAAGCTTATCTATAAAATCGGACATACTGCGCCATGAGTAGTCGCCTGCGCCGTCTGTATAGCCCTTTAGCATATCAACATGGTCATCGTTAGAGGGCGCCATGCTTATTCCGCAGTTGCCGACAAGCTCGGTAGTCACGCCCTGCAATATCCTGCTTTCCGCCCTCGGGTGAGCAAGCACGCCCTGATCGGAGTGGGAATGTATATCAATAAACCCGGGCGCAAGGAACAAGCCCTCGGCGTCTATAATCTCCTCCGCCTCGGCGTCGCCTATAAGGCCAACGCTTACTATCCTGCCGTCTTTTACGGCGACGTCTGCCTTGCGCCAGGGGCTTCCGCTGCCGTCTATCACCTTTGCATTTTTGATTATCAGATCAAGCATACCGTCATCTCCTCCGCTCTGCATACAGCATTAGGTTTTTAATACCTCGTTAACTTGTATATTTAAGCTTCTGCCCGCAAGGTGCATCAATAGCGGCCTGTGCTTCAGCAGGAAGCCATGTTCTATCGTGTCCGAAAACGCCTTCAGCCTTTTCATGTGCTCCAGATGTATGCTTTGCGCCTGCTCAACGCTTATTGGCATAAACCTAACCTTATTGCCCGGCTTTAGCTGGGCCGCCAGCGGTATATCCGCCGTTATGACGCAGCAGGGCTTTGCGTAGCCGCCCGTCGTCTGATGATCGGCCATCATGATTATCGGCCTGCCATTAGGCGCCTGCACCGAGCCGAACGCCACCGCGTCCGATACAATGTCGGCCGTTTTATTCCCTTCAAGCTCAAGCTCCTTCCCCATAAGCCGGCAGCCCATGCGGTCGCTTTCGCTTGTCACGGTATATTCTTCGGAAAAGAGCGCAGCCAGGCCGGCCTCCGTAAAGCGGTCCTGCTGAGGCCCAAGCGTTACGCGCAGGGTGACGCCGCTTCCGTAAGCGGGTATCAGCGCGCCGCCCGCGTGCCTTAACGCCATGTTCTTAAGCGTTTTTTTAGGCGAAAGCAGCTTTATGGTATCGCCGTCGTTAGCCCTTCTGCCGTCTATGCCGCCTATTTTTGCCTTGGTATACGTTGAGCAGCTGCCCATCACGCTTTGCACAGCCAAGCCGCCTGCAAACGCTATATAGCTCCTGCAGCCGGACATAGCGTACCTAAGCTCCAGCAGCGAGCCTTTTTGCGCGCTGTACGCCCGGTTAGGCTCAACGGGCATGCCGTCAAGCCGGGCCTTCATATCCGCGCCCGTTATGGCAAAGGCGCAGCCCGTTTGAAAAAGCAGCTTAGGGCCGGAAACGGTAGCCTCCAAAACAGCCGCGTCCATATCGTTGCCAACAAGGATGTTGGCAAGGTACATGGCGTATCTGTCCATAGCTCCGGCCGTTGGCATGCCGAAGCGCTGATAGCCTGTCCTTCCGCCGTCCTGAACGGTGGTCATCAATCCGGGTTTAATGAAGCTTATCATGGTTCATCACCGCCTTCAAGCCCGCTTATGCGCAAAAACTCTTCTTCATCTATGCTGTAAAACTTTATCCGCATACCGGCCTCGAGCAATATCGGCTTCTCCCTGTTCGGGTCATAAAGCTTTTTAGGCGTCCTGCCTATAAGCTGCCAGCCGCCTGGCGAATCGATAGGGTATATGCCGGTTTGGCTTCCGGCTATGCCGACGCTCCCTGCCGCTATTTTCACCCTTGGCGTAGCTAACCTTGGCGCGGCTATGCGCTTGTCCATTCCGCCAAGATAGCAGAACCCGGGCAAAAAGCCGAGCATGTATATCGGGTACTCTGGCTCGGTATGTATGCTTATTACCTCCTGCTCGCTCAGCCCGTTAAGCCCGGCTACACGGCTTAGATCCTCGCCGTATTTTCCGCCGTAGGCAACGGGTATCCTTATAAGCTCGCCCCTTTCATCAGCAGCGGCCTTGATATTCTTTATAAGCGGCTCTATTTCAGCCTTAAGCGCAGAAAGGCTCAGCTCGGCCGGATCATAGTATACGCTAAGCGAGCGGTACGTCGGCACAAGCTCAATTATGCCTCTGATACCGCTTGCATTTATCATTTTATAGGCAAGCTGCACCCTTAAGTTTATTTCAGGGTCTATCGTTTCCCCAAACTGCACGGTCACAGCGTTGTCAGAAAGTGTTAGTATCCTTGCTTCGTAATCCATAATAGCAGTATTATTTTATAAAGCTGCACAGGGGGACTACGGTTATCCCCTCAGCCTCCAACGCCGTGCGTATCCTTTTTGTAAATGCAAGCGCCTTTGCGCCGTCCCCATGCACGCATATGGAATCAGCCCTGACCCTTATTTCCTTTCCGGTAACAGCTTTTACAACGCCGTTCTTTACCATGCCTATCACCCGCGCAATGGCCTCGTTTTCGTCCTCTATCATCGCCCCGCTTTGCGTGCGCGGCACAAGCGAGCCATCCTCCATATACGCCCTGTCTGCAAACACCTCGCTTGCGCATCTTAAGCCGGCCTCGTCCGCGGCCTCTATAAGCTTGCTGCCGGCAAGCCCTAACAATATCACGTCCTTGTCGAACTCCTTGACCGCCGCGCATATGGCTGCCGCAAGCGCCTTATCCTTCGCCGCCATGTTATACATGGCGCCATGCGGCTTAACATGCTGCAAGATCGCGCCGTGCGCCCTTAAAAAAGCATGCAGCGCACCAAGCTGATAAAGCACATAATCGTGCATATCGGCCTTCGATACGCTCATATTCCTTCTTCCAAAGCCCATCAGGTCAGCATAGCCCGGGTGCGCGCCTATCATGACGCCCTTCTGCCTGGCCGTCAGCACGGTGCTGTTCATCACCGCAGGGTCGCCCGCGTGGAAGCCGCAGGCAACGTTTGCGCTGGTTACGAAATCAAGCACTTCCTCATCGCAGCCTATCCTGTACGCGCCGAAGCTCTCGCCAAGATCCGAATTAAGGTCTACCTTGTACACACAGAACACCTCGTTTTGATATATTTTAGAATATCCTGTACGCGCAATAGAAGTACCTGCGCCAGTAATCGGCCTTATAGGAGCGGCGCACCACGCAGCCTTCGCCGCTTGACGCATCCACCATTTCGGAGCCGTTTATGGCTATGCCTACATGGCCCTTGCTCGACGACATGCGGAACACCAGTATATCGCCCTTCTGCACGCTGTCTATCGAGCTTATCTTTTTATATTTGCTTACAGAGCGCCATGTTTTGCTTGTCATATAGCCCTGCCTTACGCCGGCCTGATTAAGGCACCAGTATACAAAGCCTGAGCAATCGAATGTGCTGGGGCCCTTTGCGCCCGTGCGGTAACGGCAGCCGAGCTTGGAAAGCGCGATCTCTATAAGCCTGTCCGCGCTTGCGCCGGAGGAATAGCCGCTTGAGCCGCCGCTGTTGCTGCTGCCGCCGTTGCTGCCCGGCGTGGAGGCTGGCTGGTTGGAGGGCGCGGCCTTTGCATTGCCAGAGACCAGCTTTGTCATCGTTGCGCGGCCCACCTTGCCGTCCACGCTGAGGCCGTTCTGCTTCTGGAAGGCTCTTACGGCAGCCTCTGTGCCGGAGCCAAAGTAACCGTCCGCACTGGAAAGATAGCCGAGCTTTTTAAGCAGCTTCTGCATGCTTTTCACCGTATCGCCGTTCATGCCTATGGTGAGCGCGTTCGCCTGCGCGCTGCTCGACATAAGCTCGCTTTTTGTCTGCGGGCCTATATGGCCGTCCGCTATAAGCCCGTTAAGCTCCTGAAACAGCTTAACGGCCGCCACGGTATCCTTGCCGAAGGTCCCATCCGGCTCGGTGGTAAGATAGCCCAGCTTGAACAGCCTCTTTTGATATTTTAGCACGTCCTCGCTCTTTTCGCCGTATGACAGGGAGCGCGGTATCGCATCCTCGCTGTAAAGGGCTTCTTTTGTTATATTGCCTATCATGCCGTCAACGGAAAGATGGTTCCTGTCCTGAAAGTCCTTAACGGCGGCCGCAGTCTCGTCCCCGAAATAGCCTGTGGCGTGCTTCATATAGTCAAGCTCCACAAGGCGCTTTTGCAGCTCCTCTATGTCCGTTCCCTCGTCGCCGATGGTGGCCATGTATGGCATTGCGTCCTCGCGCATCAGCCTGTCATACGTTTCCTGGCCTATGTAGCCATCCACGGTCAGCCCATGCCTTCTTTGGAACACCTCAACGGCTTCTTTTGTTATGCTGCCGTATTTTTCGGTAGGCTCATCGTAATCCATATAGCCAAGCTCCATCAGCCTTTGCTGAACGGCCTTCACCTCCGCGCCGGTGGCGCCCTTACCCATTGAAACGGGCGTAGGCGTAGGTACGGGGGTAGGCTCTATCCATCGCTGCGTAGGCGCCGGCGTGAGCATGTCCGCTATGTTGACCGCATTTTCCGAAAGCACGATAGGCTCGGCCCCTTTCCCGGCGTCCCTGCCCCCCTGCGCCAATGTTACGGGTATTATAATAACAAGCGCCAGCATCAGCAAAATGCCTGCAAGCGACATAAAAGCCCTTGGCGAGCGCGCACGAAGAGCCCTTATAAAGCCGGAGCAGGCATACCTGAAGCCGCCCGCTTTTTTGAAGGCCGCCCTTCTTTTGCGGCTCCTCAATAGGCTGCGCTTTAAGCTGAGCTTTGCTCTTTGTATAAGCTTTTGTATTCCCTTGGGCATGGTGCGCCCCCATCTTCTTAGTGATATTGCGTATATTATATCACAAACTGCCCTTATATGCTTTGAATAATCGGTAAACACATAAAATAACAATTTCCCTTATTTTTCACACTCTGTTTTGAACGCATATGCTATAATCTTTATAGTTGATTTTAACTTTATTTTGGGAGGAAAATGCATGTTCAGGAATAAAAACGGCCAGCTGAGCTTGGGCAAGATCATCGCGGCGGCGGCGGCAATAATAGCTGTATTGGTTATTATTGCAAGCTGCTTTACCGTGGTTCCGGCGGGACATACCGGCGTTGTTGTAAACATGGGGCGCGTAAGCGAAAGCGTGCTGCAGGAGGGCTTCCACTTTAAGGCCCCCTTTGTTCAGGAGATTGTGCAGATAGACAACCGCATAGTAAAGCTTGAGGTGGCAACGGACGCCTTCAGCAAGGATTTGCAAACCGTTTCCACGGTGCTTGCCGTGAACTACAGGATAGCCAAAAACATGTCCTACTCAATATATAAGGAGGTCGGCTCCGGCTTTGAGGAGGTGCTTGTCATGCCGGCGGTCAACGAGGTGCTTAAGGCCGTAGTGGCCAAATACACCGCAAGCGACCTTGTCGCCAGCAGGAGCGAGGTAAGCGTTATGCTCGACGAGGAGCTTAACACCAAGCTGAACTCAAGGGGCATATTCATTGAGGATCTTAACATAATAGATTGGGACTTTTCTGCCGAATACATAGCCGCAGTTGAGGCCAAGCAGGTCGCCGAGCAGAACCTTATAAAGACCCGCACGGAGCAGGAGGAGCAGATAGTCATAGCCAATGCTGAGGCCGAGAAGAAGCGCATAGCCGCGCAGGCAGATTCCGACAGCGCGATAATAGCCGCAAAGGCTGAGGCCGAGCGTATACGCATAGAGGCTGAGGCTACGGCCGAAGCCAACCGGATAATAACCGAATCCCTTAACGAAAGCGTATTGAAGTACAAGACCATAGAAAAATGGGACGGCCAGCTTCCGCGCGTAAGCCTTGGCGAGGGTGCCGCCCCGCTTATAGAGGTTCCGGTAGAATAAGGCAGGGGAAGCGCCGCTTGAATGAGTGATGGTAGGCGTAACGGAACAAATATGAATAAAGCGGGCGTTAGCCCGCTTTTAGAGTGTCGAAAAAGTGGCTGAACGCCACTTTTATTCCTGCTTAATCTGGCGCGGCTATGCCGCTTATAAGCCCACGGCCGTCATTATCATGTTTGCAGCAAGGCACATTACAAAGCCAAGCACTGTGGGCAGGGCGAAGGCGAGCAGCGTCCATTTAATGCTGCCCGTTTCCTTTTTTATGGTCATAAGCGTTGTCGAGCAGGGCCAATGCATGAGGCAGAATATAAGAAAGCATACTGCCGTTTTTATGCTCCAGCCATGCATTACGAGCAGCTCACGCATGTCATTTAATGCAGGCAGGCTTTCCAGGGAGCCGGAGGCCGTGTATGCCATTATGGCTATGGGCAGAACTATCTCGTTGGCGGGGAAACCAAGAACGAATGATATCAGTATGGTGCCGTCAAGGCCAATCACCCGGCCTACAGGCTCAAGCAGCTCCGTGCATATAGAAAGCAGCGTAGCGCCGTTTATGCTTACATTTGCAAGTATATATATTATAAGTCCCGCAGGCGCCGCCACGGCAGCCGCCCTGCCAAGCACGAACAACGTCCTATCAAGCACGCTCCTTACTATCAGCCTGCCTATCTGCGGCGCCCTGAACGGCGGCAGCTCAAGCGTAAAGGAGCTTCTTTGCCCTTTAAGTATTGTAATACTTAGCAGCCTTGATGACAAAAGCGTTGCAAGCACGCCCAAAACTATAAGCCCCGTAAGCAGCAGCGCCGCCCCAATGCCGCCTAGCATTCCGGAAAAGGCAAAGAACATGCTCAAAACGGCTATAAGCGCCGGAAACCGGCCGTTGCAGGGCATAAAGCAGTTTGTAACGAGCGCTATTATACGCTCCCTCGGGCTGTCTATTATGCGGCAGCCAACGGCGGCGGCAGCATTGCAGCCAAGGCCCATCAGCATCGTCAGCGCCTGCTTGCCGCACGCGCCGCTCTTTTTGAAGGCGTTATCCATATTGAATGCCGCCCGCGGAAGGTAGCCAAGCTCCTCAAGAAAGGTGAACAGCGGGAAGAATATCGCCATAGGCGGCAGCATGACGGAGACCACCCACGCAAGCACGCGGTATGCGCCCTTTGACACGGCCGCCGTTATAACCTCAGGCAGGCCGATGGCGCAAAGCGCCGAGTGTATGGGCTCTTCAAGCCTGAACAAAAGCGCGCTCAGCCATTGCGAAGGATAGTTAGCCCCTTCAAGCGTTATGTAGAACACTATAGCGAGCAATATCAGCATTATAGGTATTGCGGTGTACTTGCCGGTAAGCACCTTGTCTATCTTAAGCTGCTTTTCGTCGCCGGTGCTTCTTCTTTTTTCAACGCAGGCTCTCACTATATTCTCCGCAATGCAAAAGGCCTTGTGCGGGCAGTCCGCGCAGCCGGTGCATATATTGTCGCATTTGTCCGCTTCCGGCGTATCTAAAGCCCTTTCTATGGCTTCAAAAAGCCCGTCAAGCCCAGTTTCGGCCCTTGCCGATATTCCGGCCGCAGGCACGCCCATAAGCCTTTCAAGCTCGACTATATCTACGCTTATGCCTCTTTTTTCAGCCTCGTCCATCAGATTAACGCATATCACCGTCCTGCCCCCGCGGCTCATCACCTGCATGGCAAGGTTCAGCCCCCTTTCAAGGCAGGTGGCGTCGCATATCACTATTGCTGCGTCGGCATTTTTTGCTTCTATAAAATCGCGCGCTATCTCCTCCTCCTTGGAATGGGCAAAAAGCGAATATGTGCCGGGCAGGTCCACTATCCTGTAGCTCCTCTCCCCGTGCCGGCACTCCCCCTCCGCAAGCCCTACGGTCTTGCCCGGCCAGTTCCCCGTGTGCTGCCTAAGCCCGGTCAATGCGTTAAACAGCGTGCTTTTGCCAACATTCGGGTTGCCGCAAAGCGCCAAAACTGCCGTCTCCTCGCTCATTGCAGCGTCCGCGCCGCCGTTTCTATCAGCTGCGCGTCCTCCCTTCTCAGCGCTATAACGCTCCCCCTTACAAGGTATGCCTTCGGCTCGCCAGAGGGGGCGGCAAGCACGCATTTTACCTCCGTCCCCTCGGTAAAGCCTATATCCATAAGCCTGCGCACCATAGGGAGCGAGGCGTTATAAGGTTTTATGCGGGCGCTTGAACCTACGCCAAGCTCCCATAGGTTTGTTGTAACAGCAGCCATAAGTGACGTACCTCCGCAATATTTGGCTATATGCTCTTATACAACAATATATGCTTTTCATCCTTTGCCGGTGAGCGCATAATGGGGCTACCAAAAGTTGTCCGTATGGAGTAAAATGTAGTTAAAAAATAAGGCGGTGTTTATTATGGGCGCGTATTTAAGTGAAACAGAGCTTTATCTTTTTAACGAAGGAAAAAACGCCTTTGCCTACAAGGCGCTCGGCTGCCACAGGGTAGCAATGGAGGACGGCTCCCAGGCATACAGATTCGCGGTATGGGCCCCAAACGCCTTAAGCGTAAGCGTAGTAGGCAGCTTTAATAATTGGGACGTTAATGCGGATATGATGCGCCCCTGCTCCGCCACGGGCGTATGGCAGGCGCATGTACGCTCTGCGCACGTTGGCGATCTTTATAAATACGCAATATATACTCATGATGGCGAGCTTATATATAAGGCCGATCCCTATGCCTTCTATTCTCAGCTCAGGCCGGACACAGCATCCATAATATACGAGCTTGAAGGCTATGCCTGGCATGACGGCGCCTATATGCAGAGGCTAACTTCAAACGATATAGACAGGGTAAATTCGCCAATGAGCATATACGAGGTGCATCTTGGCTCCTGGCGCAAGGGGCTTGGCTACAGCGATCTTGCAAGGGAGCTTGTGGACTACGTTATTGACATGGGCTATACGCATATTGAGCTTATGCCGTTGAGCGAATATCCACTGGACGACAGCTGGGGCTATCAGGCCTCCGGCTACTATTCCGCAACCTCGCGCTATGGCGAGCCGAAAGAGCTTATGGCGCTTATAGACGCATGCCATCAGGCCGGCATAGGCGTTATACTCGATTGGGTGTGCGCACACTTTACAAAGGATGCGCACGGCTTAAGGCGCTTTGACGGCGCCGCTTTATACGAGCATGCCGACCCCAGGCGCAGCGAGCAGCCGCAATGGGGCACGCTGCAATTCAACCTTGAGCGCACCGAGGTCGTGAGCTTTTTGGTGTCCAACGCCGTATTCTGGTTCAACGAATATCACATAGACGCCTTAAGAGCCGACGCCGTAAGCAGCATGCTGTATTTGGATTACGGCAAGGACGACGGCAGCTTTTTGCCCAACCCGCACGGCGGCCGGGAAAACCTTGGCGCCATAGACTTTTTCAGGACGCTGAGCATTGCGATAGAAAGGCATTGCCCCGGCTGCATGCTTATTGCGGAGGAAAGCACCGCTTTTCCTGTGGTAACATCGCCTGCCCGCGACGGCGGGCTCGGCTTCAGCTTCAAATGGAACATGGGCTGGATGAACGACGTGCTTTCCTATATGAAGCTTGACAGCTACTTTAGAAAATTCAACCATGATAAGCTTACCTTCCCCATGTGCTATGCCTTCAGCGAGCATTTTATTCTGCCGCTTTCGCATGACGAGGTGGTGCATCTTAAAAATTCGCTCATCGGGCGCATGAAGGGAACATATGATGAGATGTTCCTTCAGCTAAGGGAGCTATATATGCTCCAATACGCCATGCCCGGCAAAAAGCTGCTGTTCATGGGCGGCGAGTTTGCGCAGTTCAGCGAATGGAACTTCCGCACGTCTCTTGACTGGCTGCTGCTTGAATATGACCATCATGCCGCGATGCGCGAATTTGTTAAGGCGCTAAACAGGTTCTATACCTCCTGCCCCGCGCTGTATGCAAGGGACGATAGCTGGCAGGGGTTTGAGTGGCGCGTTGTAGACGACGCTGCGCACAGCATTATCGCCTTCTGCCGCAGGGACGATATGGGCAGGGAGCTGTTGTGCATATTCAATTTTACCCCCGTCGCGCACGCCGGCTACCCCGTGCATCTTCCATACCCCTGCACGCTGAGGCGGGTGATGAGCAGCATAGAGCAGGCGGAGCCGCAGGTTATAACGGAGCCTGAGCCTGAAGGCTGTGTGGCTCAGCTGCCGCTAAAGGGCTACGAGGCTGCATATTACGCAGTGAACATACTTTAAAACACGGCATACAACAGAATAATTGGAGGGAATGTCTATGGTAACAAAGCGAATGGTCGCGATGCTGCTTGCAGGCGGTCAAGGAACAAGGCTCGGCGTACTTACTAACCGCACCGCTAAACCCGCGGTGCCATTCGGGGGAAAATACAGGATAATAGATTTTCCCTTGTCAAACTGCGTAAATTCGGATATAGACACCGTGGGCGTGCTTACGCAGTATTCTCCGCTTGAGCTTAACGCATATCTTGGCAACGGCTCCGCCTGGGACCTTGACCGCAACTCCGGCGGCGTATATGTTTTGCCGCCGTATGTCAGCGGCAGCAGGGGCGAATGGTATTCCGGCACGGCAAACGCGATATATCAGAACCTTGCTTTCTTAAGGCAGTATTCGCCAAAGTATGTGCTTATACTAAGCGGCGACCATATATACAAAATGAATTATGCGGCCATGCTGCGCTGCCATATGGAAAAGCAGGCGGACGCCACCATAGCCGTGCTCAGGGTCCCTATTGAAGAGGCGCACCGCTTCGGCATAATGAAAACGAACGAGGAGGGCCTTATAACCGATTTCTGGGAAAAGCCAAAGCAGCCGCAAAGCGACAAAGCCTCAATGGGCATATACATATTCAGCTATGACATATTGGAAAAATATCTTACCGAGGACGAGCATAACGAAACCTCTTCCCATGACTTTGGCAAGGACATAATACCAAAGCTGCTTAAGGACGGCAAAAGATTAGCGGCCTATGGCTTCAACGGCTACTGGAAGGACGTCGGCACGGTGAAGAGCCTTTGGGAAGCCAACATGGATCTTATCGACGAGCCTGCCGCGCTCGACCTTAACGACAGCCAGTGGCGCATATACAGCCGCAGTCCCATAATGCCGGCCCACTACATAGGCGCCGACGGCCAGGTGGAAAGCAGCATAGTCAGCGAGGGCTGCGACATAAACGGCAGCGTGTCGAGGAGCGTCCTTTTCACCGGGGTAAAGGTGGGCAGGGGCGCCGTTATAGAAAACAGCGTGGTTATGCCCGGGGCTAAGATCGCGGATGGAGCCGTGATTAAGAAGGCCATACTGGGCGAGAACGCATACGTCGGCAAGCATGCGCGCATAGGCGAAAGCCCCAGCGAGAGCATAAGCTACGATACCTCGCTTACGGGCGACATAACGCTTATAGCGGGAGGCACAAGGATAAAGGACGCCTCAATAATACCGGCAGGCATGATAGTAAGCGATGCAAGCGCCAAAAAGGAGGGCAACTAATATGGAAAAGGCCTTCGGACTTATCTACACGGGTGAATCCAACAACCAGCTTAGGGACATAACATACAGCCGCTCCATCGCGGCGGTGCCGTTTGGCGGAAGATACCGCTGCATAGACTTTATTCTGAGCAACCTTGTAAACACCGGCGTGACCAACGTCGGCGTTATAGCGCAGCGCAACTATCACTCGCTTATGGATCATCTCGGCTCCGGCAAGGAGTGGGACCTGCACAGGAAGCGCGACGGGCTTTTTATACTGCCCCCGTTTTTGACAAGGGACAATACCGGCATATACAGGGGCACCGTTGACGCTATACGCTCCGTCATGGGCTATGTCAGGCGCTCCTCGCAAAGATACGTTATACTGACCGGCAGCCACACCATATACAACTCTACATATGACGGCATGATAGCGAGCCATATACAAAGCGGCGCGGACATAACCATAATGTATTCCGAAGAAAAGGAGTTTGACCCAAACGGCCGCTACGATGATCTCAGGCTCACCATAGGCGCGGGCGGCAGGATAACGGATATGCAGATCAATCCCTATATACCGCAAAGCAATCTGCGCTCCTGCGATGCATTTATTATGGAAAAGAGCATGCTGGAATATCTTATTGAAGAGGCCGCAAGCCACGCATACACCGACTTTGTGCGCGATGTGCTGGTAAGAAACGTGGGCAGGCTCAACATAAACGGCTGGCGTTATGAGGGCTATGTTGCGCGCATGGATTCGCTTTCAAGCTATTTCAAGCATAATATGGCCCTGTTTAACGAAGCTGTGCGCGCCGATCTTTTCAATGCTCAACACCCCATATACACAAAAGTAAAGGACGAGGCCCCCGCCCGCTACGGCGCAGATGCAAAGGTAAAAAGCAGCCTTGTTGCGGACGGCTGCATAATAGAAGGCAGCATAGAAAACTGCATACTCTTCAGGGGCGTTCAGGTAGGCAAGGGCTCTCAGCTTAAAAACTGCATAGTGATGCAGGCAAGCGAGATAAGGGAAAACTGCGCGCTCGATTACGCCATACTCGATAAGGGCGTGCAGGTAAGGCCGGGAAGAAGGCTTGCGGGCTACGAAACATTCCCGGTTACCATAAGGAAAGGCGGTATAGTATGACGAATACAAGGATACTCTTTGCCGCGAGCGAGGCCGCGCCGTTTATAAAGACCGGCGGCCTTGCGGACGTTGCCTCGGCATTGCCCATTCAGCTTAAGCAGAACGGTGCGGATATACGCGTTGCGCTTCCGCTTTACGCAAGGATAAAGGCCAAATACGGCATGCATATGCATCATCTGTGCGATTTTAACATAAAGCTTGGGTGGCGCAACCAGTATTGCGGAATAGAGATGCTTGAGCAAAGGGGGATAACGTACTACTTTATAGATAACGAATACTATTTCGGGCGCGATTATGTATACGGCGTTTTCAACTGCGACGAGGCGGAGCGCTTCGGCTTCTTTTCAAAGGCGCTGCTTGAGATGCTGCCGCGCATAGGCTTCGTTCCGGACATACTGCACCTTAACGATTGGCAGACCGCTATGGCTGCGGCGCTGCTTAAGCTTCAATACGAAAAGCTGCCGCTGTATTCCGGCATAAAATCCGTCCTTACCATACACAATTTGAAATTCCAGGGCGTGTTTGACAGGGGCTTCTGCGATGAGCTTTTGAGCCTGGGCGAGCCTGCGTTTAACATCAAAAAGCTTGAGTTTTACGGCAGCGTCAATTATCTTAAGGGCGGCCTTGTGTATGCCGACAAGCTTACCACCGTATCGCCCACATATGCTGAGGAGATAAAGACCGCCTTCTTTGGCGAGGGCATGGACGGCGTGCTGAGGGAAAGAGCTGAGGACACCCGCGGCATACTTAACGGCATAGACACCGTTTCCTTCGACCCGAGGACGGACGCCGCGCTGCATACCAACTATTACCCGGGAAATATGCAGGGCAAGGCCCTGTGCAAGGCCGCGCTGCAAAGCGAGCTTGGGCTTGAAGCCAATCCCTATGTTCCCGTAGCCGCAATAGTATCAAGGCTCACGGGGCAAAAGGGGCTTGACCTCGTCGAGCGCGTGCTTGATGAGATAATGCAGCTGCCCATTCAGCTTGTGGTTCTTGGCACGGGAGAGGCCCGCTATGAGAACCTGTTCCGCTTTGCGCAGCGGCGTTACGGATCGCGCTTTGCGGCAAGGATAGAGTATAACGACGCGCTTGCAAGAAGGATTTACGCGGGCGCGGATATGTTCCTTATGCCTTCCCTGTTTGAGCCTTGCGGCCTTACTCAGATGATAGCCATGCGCTACGGCGCCATACCCATAGTCAGGGAGACCGGCGGACTTAAGGATTCCGTAAAGCCCTTCAACCGCTATGAAAACACGGGCAACGGCTATTCCTTCGCCAACTACAATGCGCACGAGCTGTTGTACGCTATCCGCCAGGCAACCGAGGATTATCATAACGCGCCGCTTTGGAACGGGCTTATGGCAAGGGCAATGGCTGAGGATTTTTCATGGAAAGCCTCAGCAGCGGAGTATATGCGGCTGTATGACGGGCTGAAAGAGTAACGCGGAGCGACGCAGCGCAGGATATGCCGGTATATGTTAAGCCGTCTTACTCGCCCTTTGGGGCCATGTAGGACGGCTGTTTTTATGCCTATAAGCCAAGCTCCCTGACGTCAAGCCTGTCAAATTTACTTAGCACGGGATAAAGCTTTTTCGCAATCACCTCAACGCCGCCAACATCGTCGCTTTCTATATTCAGCGGCATAAGCGGCTCATGCAGCGAAAGCCTCAGCAGGCACCAGCCGTTGCCGTTAGCCTTGTCAAAGCTGACCCTTACGCCTTCAAAATTATCTTCGGCAAGGCTTATGCCGTCCTGCCCCCTTGCCCAGCCTTCAAGCGCGTCTATAACGCCCTGGCCGTATTCCTTAAAGCCCTCGCAGTTAAGCGGCATGCGGTATTCTCTGGCCTCCTCAGGCTCCCTGAGCCCGTCTATCAGGGCCGCAAGCTCCTCTCCCCTCTTTTTCGCATTGGAAAGCTCAATTATAAGCTTCACCATAAGGTACGCCCCGTCATCAAGGAAGTAATTCTCCTTTAGGGCGCCGTGGCCGCTGGTTTCCATGGCTACCTGCGCGTCCTGACCCAAGCCGTTCAGCCTTATAGCCTCGTTTATAACGTTTCTGTAGCCGCGCTTGAACCTTCTGTGTACGCCGCCATGCGCCTTTATAAACTCGGCAAGTCCCGTTGATGTTATGGAATCGGTAACTATGGTCGTACCCTTATGCTCCTTAAGCTCTATTGCCGCTATCATGGCGATGAGCCTGTTGCGGTTCAGCTCCCTGCCGCCGCTGAGCACTGCCCCCGCCCTGTCAACATCGGTATCGAATATTATGCCAAGGTCGGCGTTGGTGCGCTTTACGGCGTCTATTATATGCGCCATTGCACGCGCGTCCTCAGGATTTGGCGCATGGTTGGGGAAACGGCCGTCCGGCTCGGTAAAAAGGCTGCCGTCCGTATCGGCGCCCAGCTTTTTGAGCACCTCTTTTTCAAAAAAGCCGCCCGCGCCGTTGCCCGCGTCTATTATTATGCGCATGCCTTCAAGCGGCTTTTCTTCGCCGGTTCCCCTGCGTATTGCATCAACCAACTGCTTGGCATATACCGGCATAAAATCGACCTTTTCCGCAGCGGAGCAGATTAGCGCCATATCCTCGTCCGGAATCGTTTCGGCTATTTTCAAAAGCTCCGCTATATCGTCCTTTTCAAAGCCGCCCTTTGCACTAAAGAACTTGAAGCCGTTCCTTTCGTATGGAAGATGGCTCGCCGTTGTCATAACGGAAGCGTCGAACAAAAAGCCCTCCGTGACCGTTGCCATGAACATTGCGGGCGTAGTGGCAAGACCCGCATCGAAGCTTCTTGCGCCCTCCGCCGCTATGCCGGCCTCAATAGCACTGCAAAGCGACGGCCCGCTAAGCCTTGAATCGCGGCCCGCAAGTATTTTAAGCTCGCTTTTGCCAAGCCTTTTTCTAAGCAGCCGCACCAGCGCGCGGCCTATCGCGTAAGCCGCCTTTTTGCTCAGGTCCACGGGCTTCCCGCCCGGTATAGCTATGGCTATGCCCCTTATATCGCTGCCGTTCTGCAATGCCTTAAGCTCCATTTTTGCCTCCGTATATCTTTATTTCGCCTTTGCATAGAAACGGAGCGGCCGCGCCGCCCCATTATTGCTTTATTGGTCAAGCCCGCAAAGCAGCCTGTATAAAGGCTTTATCAGCTTGAACGCCTGTTCGACATCGTCCTTAAGCTCAGGCTCCATCGTTCTTTTCAGCGCTGCCGAAAAGAAGCTCCAGCCTATGCTTTTTCGGTTCAAATATGGCTTAAGCTCCTCCTTCTCGGCCTTAAACCTGTCCCTTTTGAACAGCTCGCCCTCAAGCAGCATGCCGGCAGCTTCCACCCTGCCTGCGTATTGCAAAAAGCTTGCGGGCTTTGCCAGTATCCTTGACCTGAAGCCATTCATAAGCTCCGTATTGGGCGCATACAGGCCAACGCCGTAGCCGTAGCCCTCAGGCTGTATCTCAAAATACAGCCCGAAGCACGCGCCTATGGATTCGTCATGGTGCTTAAAGCACAGCCATGCATGGTTCCTGTACGGCAGCTTGTTTTTGGAAAACCGTGTATCCCTGTTCAGCCTCGATACCACGCCGGTAAGCCTTGTGTTAAAGTCCGGGTCTATGTCGAGCGCCGTTTCCGCCAACGCGCTTGCAAGGCTGCGCATGGGGTCCCTTACGCCGTCATAATATCTTTTACGGTTAGCTTCAACAAAGGCTTTTTCGTTGTTGTACTCAAGCTCCATAAGGAACCTGTAGCCATCGGCCGTAAACCCCGTAAAGGGTGCAGTTTCGATCATTAAGCGCTATCTGTCCTCCCTGAAATAGGCAAGGCCCAGCGCTTCCGGCGGCTGGCTTTCCTTGCTGCGCCTGAGCGATACTATTATAAGCACCGCAAGCGTAACAGCATACGGCAGCATCTTGAATATCTCCTGGCTGGAGCGGGTAAGCCCGGGCAGATAATAGAACATCCAGCTGAGCATGCCGAACAGGTACGCGCCCCATATCGCGCGGTTAGGCTTCCACGTGGCAAATATTACAAGCGCCACGGCAAGCCAGCCAAGCTGCTCTATCTTACCGTCCGTAGCCCAGGTGCCTTTAATGTAATCCATGGTGTAGTACAGCCCGCCAAGTCCGCTGATGCCCGCGCCTACGCAGGTGGCAAGGTATTTGTACTTTGTTACGTTTATGCCAGCAGCGTCGGCCGTTGCGGGGTTCTCGCCCACGGCCCGCAGGTTAAGGCCCACGCTGGTCTTATTAAGGAACCATCTTACCACAAAGGCTATCACTATGGCAACGTAAGCAAGGAAGCCGTAATAGAAGAATATATCCCCGAATATTCCGGTCTTATCGGAAAGGAAGGGTATCTTCGTCCTGAAAGCGCCGCTCGTCATCGCTACCGATATCTGGCCCGCGCCGCCTGCCATCTTGTTGAGCGAGCCGCCGAAGAAGTTTGCAAAGCCGCTGCCGAATATGGTCAGGGTAAGGCCGGTAACGTTCTGGTTAGCCCTTAACGTTATGGTCAAAACAGAGTATATCAGCCCGCCTATCATAGACACCACAAACGCGGCGACAAGCGATATTATAAGCGCGACAGCCGGCATCTGGTCAGCGGCAGGGACGTTGTTCTCATACAAAAACGCCGCGATAAGTCCGGCTATGCCGCCCATGTACATTATGCCGGGAACGCCCAGGTTGAGGTTGCCGGATTTTTCCGCCAATATCTCACCCACGGAGCCAAACAGTATGACCGTGCCGAAATACACGGCTGCCTGAATAAGAGAAACTATCTGGCTTATCATTTTTCGATCTCCTTTCTCGAGCTGCGGAAGCGGACTTTAAAGTTGATGAAGAATTCGCTGCCCAATATGAAGAAGAGTATTATGCCCGTTATCATTTCAGACACGAAGTCGTTAAGCCTAAACTGCGAAGCTATCTGTATCGCTCCCTTTTGCAGGAACACTATGAGCGCGGAAACGCCCGTCATAATAAACGTATTGAATTTGGAGAGCCAGGCAACGATTATTGCCGTGAAGCCCCTTCCTCCGGCGGTGCTTGTGGATATGGTGTGCCCTGCGCCGGCAACGGCTATAAAGCCCGCTATTCCGCATATCGCGCCGGATACTATCACAGTTCTTATTATTATCTTTCTTACATTCATTGCGGCATAGCGCGCGGTGTTGGTGCTTTCGCCTACAACCGCTATCTCAAAGCCATGCTTGCTCTCCTTAAGATAAAGATACATGCTCACGGTTATTACCGCGACTATCAGCACATTAAGCAGATACTGCTGCCCTAATATGGGCGGAAACCAACCGGCATGAGTCTGCTGGTTTATTACGCCAACGGTGTTGGAGCCGTAATGATCCTCCCACTTTGATACGCAGAATGACGTTATCTGTATGGCGATGTAATTCATCATAAGCGTAAACAACGTTTCGTTGGTGTTCCAGCGCGCCTTGAATACCGACGGTATGAAGCCCCATATCCCGCCCGCAATGGCGCTTGCCGCGAACATTATCACAAGCGACAGCCCAAGCGGTACGTTCGGCGCAACATACTTCATGCACGCCGCCGCAGCCACGGCGCCCATAAGCACCTGGCCTTCGGCGCCTATGTTCCAAAAGCGCATTTTGAAGGCCGGCGCAAGGCCAACGGCTATGCACAGCAGCATCGCGGTATCCCTCAGCATGTACCACACCCTTGTCTGGGAGCCGAAGGTACCCTTGAACATTGCGACATAAACCTCCAGCGGGTTCAGCTTCGTAACCGCATATATCACTATTGCGCATACTATAAGCGCAAGCACAAGACCTATGCCTCTTATGCCCAAATTCTTCCAAAGTGCTATCGCCGGACGCTTGGTTATGTGCATCAACGGCTCTGTATGTCGCTTGGTCTTACTCATTTGCAGCCTCCTTCTCGGCAAGCCTCGTCATGAGCAAGCCGACTTCCTCCTTCTTTGCGCCACGGCCGTCAACTATGCCGCTGAGTTGGCCTGCGCACAGCACCAGTATCCTGTCGCACAGCTCAAGCAGCACGTCCAGATCCTCGCCGACGTATACCACGGCGGCTCCTCTTGCCTTTTGCTCGTTGAGCAGATGATATATGGTGTATGACGTGTTTATATCAAGTCCCCTTACGGCGTAGGCGGTCATCAGAAGCGCGGGCTCGGAGGCTATCTCCCTGCCCACAAGTATCTTCTGCACGTTGCCGCCGCTAAGTTTCCTCAATGGCGTCGAAAGCCCGGGCGTCACCACCTCAAGCTCTTCAACTATTTTCTCGGCCCTCTCCTTGGGGTGTTTGCGGTCAGCCAGCGGCGATACGCCTTCCTTGTAGCTTCTGAGCATGACGTTGTCTACAATATCCATGCTGCCCACAAGGCCCATGCCAAACCTGTCCTCCGGCACGAAGGCAAGGCTGACGCCCTGCTTGTATATATCCTCCGGATTTTTGCCTACAAGCTCCGTCTCCTGCTTATCGGGAGGTATAAAGCGTATGCTCGCGCCCTCCTCCGGCTTCTGCAGGCCGGCTATAGCCTCAAGCAGCTCCTTCTGCCCGCTGCCGGATATTCCGGCTATGCCGAGTATCTCGCCGCCATAGGCGGTGAAGCTGAGGTTTGAAAGCTTCTTTACCCCGTCCGCATCAAGCACGGTAAGATTCTTGACCACAAGCCTTTCCTTAAGGTCCTTAGTCTCCGGCCTGTCTATATTCAGGGTAACGGATTTGCCCACCATCATGTCCGTAAGCTGCTGCGGGTTAGTGTCGGCGGTAGCGATATCGCCTATGTACTTGCCCTTTCTAAGCACGGCCACCCTGTCCGATATCTCCATGACCTCATGCAGCTTGTGGGTTATTATGACTATGCTCTTACCGTCCGCCTTCATGTTGCGCATAACGGCAAAAAGCCTGTTCGTCTCCTGCGGTGTGAGCACCGCCGTAGGCTCGTCCAATATCAAAATGTCCGCCCCGCGATAAAGCACCTTCACAATTTCAAGCGTCTGCTTTTCGGAAACCGACATATCATATACTTTTTTATCCGGGTCTATGTTAAAGCCATAGCGCGCGCATATATCCTTTACGGCCGCACGCACGCTTTTAAGATCCAGCTTGACGTGTTCATTGAGGCCAAGCACTATGTTCTCCGCCGCCGTGAACACATCTACCAGCTTGAAGTGCTGGTGTATCATGCCTATATGCAGATCAAAAGCGTCCCTTGGGGAGGCTATGCTGACCTCCTTACCGTTTACATATATCGTTCCGCTGTCCGGAAAATATATGCCGGAAAGCATGTTCATCAATGTGGTTTTGCCGCTGCCGTTTTCGCCAAGGAGTGAGAGTATCTCTCCTTTATATATCTCCAATGTAATATTATCGTTGGCAAGCCCTTTACCAAAGTCCTTGGTTATGCCCACCATGCGTACTGCTACGTTAGTATCCAATGCTGTGTACCTCTTTTATCTAATTTGGGGGGAGATAAAGCCCTTCAATGATCCTTAAGTGACCCTCTGTCAAATTGAGAATTAAATGAAAAATCAGGGAAAGCGGCTTTGCCGCCTTCCCTTTGCTGTTCTGTTGACGTTAGTTGTTCAGCTCGGTTATACCATCGATGCGCAGATCGAAGGCGGGAGCGGAACGAAGCTCGGACTCATGGAAGTAGCCATCGGAGATGAGCTCCTTGCCGTCCATACCGTAAGCGCCGGTGTAGGTGGTAAGATGTTCGCCGCCAACGGTGAAGGTATCGGTGCTGAATACCTTAAGGCTGCCATCCTTTATGGCGGCCTCGACCTCGGCTACCTTCTCGGCAGTGCCGGGAGCGCAGCTTTCGCCAAGCTTGGAGATCATGTTGGCGCCTTCGTTGTAACCCTCGGCCCAGTCGGTCTTTATGTCCTCGCCCTTAAGTATGCAGTTAAAGGCATAGGTGTAGTATATGCTCCAATCGTTCTGGGCGCTGGTCAGCGCGGCGGTGGGGGCGGCGGGCAGCATGTCGATGTTGTAGCCTACGCAGTACACGGTGGTGCCGGCTTCCTGAGCGGCCTGACAGGCGGAAGGTGCGCCGGTGGAGTCGGCATGCTGGCTGATGATGATGCAGCCGCGGCTCATCAGGGTGTTGGCGGCCTCAGCCTCGGCATTGGGGTCGAACCAGGAGCTGGTGTAGAGAACGTCCATAACAACGTTTTCAACTATGCTCTTTACGCCAAGATAGTAGGCGGTGTAGCCGGAAACGACCTCAGCATACGGGAAAGCGCCGACGTAACCGAGCTTTATGTTGCCGTTTTCCATGTTGGCATCGGTGACCTTGCCTTCATCTACGAGCTGCTTAAGCTTCATGCCGGCAACGACACCGGAAACATAACGAGACTCATAGGTGTTGCAGAAAGCATTCTTGAAGTTCTTCAGTCCGCTTACGGCGGCTGTATCGCCGGTCATGGAGGCGAACACTACGTCGGGGTTTTCATCGGCAGCCTGCTGCATATGGGTCTGATGGCCATAGCTGTCGGAGAAGATGTAGGTGCAGCCCTGCTCGACCAGGTCGATAGCTGCGTCGTGGCATTTCTCATCCTCGGGTACGTTGTACTTCCAGATGATGTGGTCTGCATCGTTGGGTATGCCGCAGTTCTCAAGGGCCTTTACTATGCCGTTGATGTGGGCTTCATCGTAACCGGTGTTCTCATCGTGTACGAGTATGATGCCTATCTTAGCATCTTTGTTGCCTTCGTTCTCGGCAGGGGTACCGCTGCAGGCAACCAAGCCCAGGGCAAGAACCAGCGCCAGTGCGGCAGCAATCAGTTTCTTCATCTTGAGTTCCTCCTGTTATTCTTTATTGTAATTATATTCTCGCCTTTTCAGGCGGGCATATCGTTATTGCCCGGGATCATTTAAGTATCCCTTTTTCCTCAAGCGCTTCTATCGAGGGCTGGCATTTTACCGGCCTGCCCGCAGCTTTCAGCGCATTCTTTACGTCCTTAAGCCCGCTGCCGGTGCTTATTGCGGTAACGGTTTCATCGCTCCTTATTATGCCAAGCTCAACGGCTTTCCTGACGCCTGCGCTTGCCGTAACGCCGGCAGGCTCGCCAAACACGCCTTCGCTCCTGCCCAGAATGCCCATCATGCCGAGTATCTCCTCGTCCGATACCGCGACCCACGCTCCGTTTGATGCGCTGACCGCGCGCAATGCCTTCTTGGGGTTCCTCGGCACGCCAACGGCTATGGAATCGGCTATCGTGTTTTCCTCCGCAGGAATAAGGTCACGCTTCTCTGCCGCAGCGTCAACAAACGGGCAGCAGCCTGTCGACTGTACACCCAAAATCTTGGGTATCCTTTCTATAAAGCCAAGCTCATACAGGTCGTGGAAGCCGTTGTACACGCCGCCTATGGTGCAGCCGTCGCCGACGGATACGGCCACCCAGTCGGTAACGCGCCAGTTAAGCTGCTCGGCTATCTCTAAGGCGACGGTCTTTTTCCCCTCCGTAAGCGTCGGGTTTATGCCGGCGTTCCTGTTATAATAGCCGTATTTGTCTATCGCCGCCCTGGAAAGCTCAAACGTCTGCCTGTAGTCGCCTTCAACGCTTATAACGGTCGCGCCGAATATCATAAGCTGCGCCACCTTGCCCTCCGGCGCCCTTTCGGGTACGAATATAACGGCCTTAACGCCCATTCTTGCCGCGTTGCCTGCCAAAGAGGAGGCGGCGTTGCCCGTTGACGAGCAGGCTATCGTATCGTAGCCAAGCTCAAGCGCCTTAGCCACGGCAACCGCGCTCGCCCTATCTTTAAGCGAAGCCGTCGGGTTCAGGCCATCGTCCTTGATGTACAGCTTTTTTATGCCAAGCTCCGCGCCCAGCCTGTTTGAAGGATACAGCGGCGTCCAGCCGACCCTGAGGAAGCTTGAAAAGTCCCTCGGTTCAACAGGCATCAGCGGCGCATAGCGGAACATGGAATTATCCCTGTTCTCAGCAAGGCTCTTCTTTGTAAAGTCCTTTTTTATATAATCGTAGTCAAAAAGAATATCCAGAATTCCCTTTTCGCCGCAGTGGGGGCAAGTCATCTGCTCCTGATACGGCATAACGCGCCCGCATATTGTGCAGCGCACTCCTGCAACGTGATTCATTGAATCCCCTTTCGGTCCCGTTGGAATTGCCATGCTTGTATCTGTGCTCAGAGGCACAAAATCTCACCGGCCCGAATTAGTACTTTTACATTATAACTTATTGTGTTAAAATGTGCAACAGATGATATAAATTAATTGTTTCACCCTAACAAATTTTTAGTTCAGGAGGCCGCACATGAGTAAAGAACTTTCCAATGTCGTAAAAAGGTTCCTTAAATATGTTTCTGTCGACACGCGTTCCAGGGACGATGCCGACGCCATACCAAGCACCCAAAAGCAATTTGACCTTGCAAGGCTGATAGAGGCCGAAATGAAGGAGCTGGGCCTTGAAAATGTAAAATTAGATGAGCATTGCTATGTTTACGGATATGTTCCGGCCACTGACCCATCGCTGCCGACGCTGGGCTTCATAGCGCATATGGACACGGTGGAATGGAAGGGCGAGCAGTGCGTTTTGCCGCGCATAGTGGAAAACTATCCCGGCGGGGACATATATCTTAACCCCTCCGTCGCAATAGAGGAGGACAAGTTCCCATACCTTAACGGCCTTATAGGGCAGGATATAATAGTTACCGACGGCACCACCGTGCTTGGCGCGGACGACAAGGCCGGCGTTGCCGAGATAATGACCCTTGCCGAGATGCTCATAAACGATAAGTCCATACGCCACGGCCGCATTGCCATAGGCTTTACCCCCGATGAGGAGGTCGGCAACGGCGCGACCATGTTTGACGTTAAGGGCTTCGGCGCCGATTTTGCCTACACCGTGGACGGCGGCCCGATAGGCGAGATAGAATACGAAAACTTCAACGCCGCGACCGCCAAAGTAACCGTGCGCGGCAGGAACATACACCCGGGCGCGGCCAAGGACAAGATGGTGAACTCCGCGCATGTGTTCAAGGAGTTTGACGCGCTGCTGCCCGCACTTGAGCGGCCTGAGCATACCGAAGGCTACGAGGGCTTCTTCCACCTTGAGCACATGCAGGGCAATGTTGAGGAGACAAAGGCCATATACATAATACGCGATCACGACATGGCAAGGTTCACGGAGCGCAAGGAGCTTATGCAGCGCGCAGCCGGTTTTATAAACAATCGCTACGGCGAAGGCACGCTGCTGCTTAAGCTTAAGGACAGCTATTATAATATGAAGGAAAAGATCCTGCCGCACATGCATCTTATCGACACCGCCAGGACTGCCATGCAGGCCCTCGGCATAACGCCTGAAATAGTGCCTATTCGCGGCGGCACCGACGGGGCGAGGCTTTCCTACATGGGTCTGCCCTGCCCCAACCTTTGCACGGGCGGCTATAACTGCCACGGGCCAAGGGAGTTTATACCGGTGCAGAGCCTTGAAAAAATGTGCGAGCTGCTCAGGGAGATAGTTATAAGGACATACGGGAACAAATAGGCCTTTTGCTTCAGAGCGTCCTCTTTTGCGGGGACGCTCTTGTTGGGCCGTTTGGCAAAGCCGCTTATTGCACGTTGCGCTTTTGCGATATATAATAACTATTGCGTAATGCTTATTGCGATAAAAAACGCTATGTATTTTCAGGAGGAAGCCGTATGATCTTCACCAAAGCCCACGGTCTTGGCAACGATTTTATCATTACCGACGATAGAGAGAACAATTTCAGCGGCGATCTAAGCGCGCTTGCCAAAAAGCTTTGCCACAGGCGCACGGGCATAGGCGCGGACGGGCTTATTTTTGTGCGCAGAAGCGACTGCTGCGACGTGCGCATGCAGATATTCAACAGCGATGGCAGCGAGGCTGAAATGTGCGGCAACGGCGTAAGGTGCTTTGCAAAATATGTTTATGACAAGGGCATATTCAAGCATGAGCGCATGAGGGTAGAAACGCTTGCAGGGCCTATGCTGATAGACCTTACGATAAACGAGGGGGCGGCCGTTGCTGCCAGGGTCGATATGGGCGTTCCCGAAACGAACAGGGAAAACATTCCCGTAGCGGGCAAAGGCGTATGCCAGCTTGAAAAGCTTTCCGCGATGGGCCGCGAATTTACATTCTCCACCATACTGCTCGGCGTGCCGCATACGGTCATATTTATGGATCATCTGCCCACGGCTGAAGAGGTAATGAAGTATGGCTACGTTATAGAGTCTATGACGGAGCTTTTCCCAAAAAAGACGAACGTCAACTTTACCCACGTCGTTGACGATAATACCATAGAGGTGCGCACATACGAGCGCGGCTGCGGCCCCACGCTTGCCTGCGGCACCGGCTCCTCAAGCGCCGCGGTATGCTGCGCAATGGCGGGCTACACGGGCAAGCGGGTAGAAGTCCGGCTCGAGCTTGGCTTCCTCAACATAGAATGGGCCGAAAACGCTCATGTGTTCATGACCGGGCCCGCCGCCTTCTCGTTTGAAGGCTCAGTGGATATATAATGAACATTTTGTATGAGGACAATCACATAATAGCGGTCGAAAAGCCCGTGAACATACCCGTGCAGGCTGACTCCAGCGGCGACGACGATATGCTCACGCTGCTTAAAGGCTACATAAAGCAAAAATACAACAAGCCCGGAGAAGTCTTCCTCGGGCTTGTTCACCGTTTAGACAGGCCCGTAGGCGGCGTTATGGTGTTTGCGCGCACAAGCAAGGCCGCAAGCAGGCTTATGCCGCAGTTTGCAACGCACAGGGCGAAAAAGCGCTACGCCGCGATAGTCCAGGGCGAGCCAAAGCCGTTTGAAAGGCTGGAAAGCTTTATAAAAAAAGATGGCGCCACAGGCAACGCCATAATATCATCAAGCCCTTCGGACGGCGCAAAGCCCGCCGCGCTTGAATACGCAAGGCTAACAAAAAGGAACGAGCTGAGCTTGGTGGACGTAGAGCTTTTTACCGGAAGGCATCACCAGATACGCGCCCAGCTTGCAAACGCAGGGCTGCCCATATGGGGCGATCAAAGATACAACGGCGCGGCCACAGCCGGCCAGCAGGTGGCTTTGTGGGCATATTCGTTAACGATAGAGCACCCCACGCTAAAAAAGGAGATGACGTTTACCTCCCTTCCCTCGGGCAGGGCGTGGAAGCCGTTTGATACCGAGCTTAGGGCGCTGCTTGCCGGCGTAAGGATAGTATATGCCGATGATAATATACTATGCTGCAACAAGCCCGCCGGCATGGGCGTTGCCCAGGCCGATGGCGGCGACTCCCTTGAGGCAAGGTTAGCTTCCTCCGTGGGCAGGGTATATCCCGTGCACAGGCTTGACGTTGCCACAAGCGGATTGGTGCTGTTCGCAAGGAATGAGCAGGCCGAAGGCGAGCTTAACAACGCTATGGAAAAAAGGAGCATCAGAAAATACTATATCTGCTCCGTACACGGCAGGCCGTACTTTAAGCAAAAGGAGCTGAGGGCATACCTTGTCAAGGATGCCGAAGCCGCAAGGGTGAAGATATACGACACTAAAAGAGCGGACGCCAAGGAGATAATAACAAGATGCCGCGTGCTTAAGGCAGGCGATACCGAATCCCTTATAGAGGTTGAGCTTGTGACCGGAAGGACGCACCAGATACGCGCACACCTTGCGCATGAGGGCTACCCTATAATAGGCGACGATAAATATGGCGACAGGCCGCTCGACAGGCACAACAGGGGGCTTAAGCTTACCGCGATAAGGCTTGAATTCGGCTTTGACGAGCTTAGCCCTTTAAGCTACCTTAACGGCAAAACGATATCCATACAGGCATAAGGGGGTACGCAAAGATGCAGACATACGATCTATTTGACATAATCGGGCCGCGCATAGTAGGCCCTTCCAGCAGCCACACCGCAGGCGCGGCGCGCCTTGGCCGCATGGCAAACAAGATAGCCGGCGGAAACGTTAAGCATGCGCACATAACGCTTTACGGTTCGTTTGCCACCACCGGAAGGGGCCACGGCACCGACAAGGCCATAGTGGCCGGAATACTCGGCATGGAGCCGGACGATGAAAGGCTGCGCTATTCCATGCTGCTTGCAAAGGAAGCCGATGTTGACATAACCCTCGACTTCAGCGACGATATACCCGATCACCCTAACACGGCCGAGATATCCATAGAGTCGGACCGCGGAAAGCTGACGCATGTAAGGGGAGCCTCCATAGGCGGCGGCAGCATACTTATTACCGAGATAAACGGCATGGACGTTGAGCTTAGCGGCGACTATCCGGCGCTTATAGTAAGGCACAGGGACATGCCGGGCGTTATAAACACAGTCACCATGATACTTGCCAACGAGCATATAAACGTGGCGTTCATGCGCGTATTCCGCCACGCAAGGCGGCAGGACGCATGCATGGTGATAGAGACTGATTCGCCCGTCAGCCCGCGCGTGTGCCAGCTTATACTCGATTGGAGCGAAGACGTTACGGAGGTGCTTGCCGTATGAACGGATACAACTTTACATCAGGCTGCGAGCTTGCAGCCCTTTGCAAAAAACACTCTGCGCCCATAAGCGAGATTATGCTCAGGCGGCAGGCGGAGCTTACCGAGGAAAGCCGCGAGCATATACTTGACGAGCTTTCAATAACGCTTGAGGCCATGCGCAGAAGCGTTACCGAGGGCCTGACCGAGGAGCTTGAAAGCGTTTCAGGCCTTTCCGGAGGCGACGCGATGCTGTTAAACGACAGGGCGGGTAACGCGCTTTCCGGCAGCATAATGGCGGAGGCCGCGGCCGCAAGCATGGCCGTTGTTGAAGTTAACGCATCCATGGGCCGCATAGTTGCCGCGCCCACCGCCGGAGCAAGCGGCATATTGCCAGGCACGCTTTTCACCTGCGCCAAGGAAAGGGTGTGGAGCGACGATAAGCTGATAAGCGGCCTTTTGTGCGCGGGGGCCATAGGCAGCATAATAGCCGCAAACGCAAGCATAAGCGGCGCGGAGCATGGCTGCCAGGCGGAGACCGGCTCCGCCGCGGCAATGGCTGCGGCAGCGCTGTGCGAGCTTGACGGCGGCAGCCCCGAAAAGTGCCTGCATGCGGCGGCTATGGCGCTGAAAAACGTTATGGGCCTTGTGTGCGACCCCGTGGCCGGACTTGTGGAATGTCCTTGCATTAAAAGGAACGCGCTTGGCGCATGCAACGCGCTGATATGCGCGGATATGGCGCTTGCTGGGATACCAAGCCTTATACCCTTTGACGAAACGGTATCCGCAATGAAATCCGTAGGCTCGCTTATGAGTCCCGACCTGCGCGAGACAGCGAGGGGCGGCTGTGCGGCCACGCCTACGGGAAAGGCCATACGCAAGCAGCTCGGGCTGAGCGGCGAGCAGGATTGAAGGAGCATAAACAGGCTATGGCTATCGACCCAAGGGAGCTGCCTACGTTGAGGCTGCTTGACGAGATGGGCATAAGCTATGTCCGCTACGAGCATGCTTTGGCTTTGACCATGCACGATTGCGAGGATATAGGCAGGGACATAGGCGCGCATCACTTCAAGAACCTGTTTTTGTGCAACAGGCAAAAAACAAAATACTATCTTCTGCTGATAGCTGCCGGCAAGCAATTCCATACGGCTGACATATCAAAGCAGCTCGGCGTATCAAGGCTTAGCTTCTGCACCGAGGAGCAGCTTATGGACAGGCTCGGCCTGCTGCCCGGCAGCGTAACGCCCATGGCGCTTGCGCACAAGGGTACAGAGGATATAACCGTTGTAATAGACGAGGATATACTAAGCATGGATACCGTGTGCGTACACCCGTGCGTATCCAGCGCCTCGCTTGCGATAAAGCTTGACGATCTAGTCAGATTTCTGGCAAAAACCGGCAACAAAATTTGCATCGTCAGGCCGCAAAGCCCCGAAGAAGCTTGACAATAAGGGGCATATTAAAGATAATGTAATGAACCGCTGCCGTAAGCATGACGGGGCGATATTATTTTTTATTTTTGAAAGGACGTGAAAAGGATATGGAAGAAGCCAAGCTTGCACCCAAAAACTTTATTGAGGAGTTTATAGAGCAGGATATACAGGAGCAGGGACTATCCCATATCCGCACCCGTTTCCCGCCGGAGCCCAACGGCTACCTGCACATAGGCCATGTTAAGGCGCTGTACATAGACTTTTCCATGGCGGAAGAATTCGGCGGCAAGTGCAACCTGCGCTTTGACGATACCAACCCGACCAAGGAAAAGGAAGAATTTGTCGACGCTATAGAGTACGATATCCGCTGGCTCGGCTTTGATTGGGATAAGCTCTGCTACGGCAGCGATTATTTTGACGCCTGCTTTGAGCTTGCCGTAAAGCTTATCAAAAAGGGCGTCGCCTATGTTGACGACCTGTCCAAGGACGAGATGCGCGAATACAGGGGCACCCTTACGGAGCCTGGCAAAAATTCGCCCTACAGGGACAGGAGCGTTGAAGAAAACCTTGATTTGTTCTACAGGATGAGGGACGGCGAATTTGAGGACGGCGCAAGGACGCTGAGGGCAAAGATAGACATGGCAAGCCCCAACATAAATATGCGCGACCCGGCAATATACAGGATAAAGCACGTTGCGCACCACCACACCGGCACAAAGTGGTGCATATATCCCATGTATGATTTTGCCCACCCCATACAGGACGCCATAGAGGGCGTTACGCACTCTCTCTGCTCGCTTGAGTACGAGGCGCACAGGCCGCTTTATAACTGGGTCATAGAGCAGTGCGAATTTGAGCATAAGCCCAGGCAGATAGAGTTTGCAAGGCTCAATTTGACAAACACCATAATGAGCAAGCGCTATTTAAGGCGGCTTGTTGAGGAGCATTACGTCTCCGGCTGGGACGACCCGCGCATGCCTACCCTTTGCGCATTGAGAAGGCGCGGCTACACGCCGGAGGCAATAAAGGACTTCCTTGTGCGCATAGGCGTAGCCAAGGCGGATTCCATAGTGGACAGCGCCATGCTGGAGCATTGCCTCAGGGAAGACCTTAACGCTAAGGCCTACCGCATGTGCGCCGTGCTTGACCCGATAAAGCTCGTTATAGAAAACTGGCCTGAGGACAGGGAGGAGATTGTAGAGCTTGAAAACCTGCCCGCCTGCGACGCCGCCGGAAAGCGCGGCGTGGCGTTCGGACGCGAGCTGTATATAGAAAGGGACGATTTCTCCTACGACCCGCCAAAGAAGTACTTCAGGCTCAGGCCGGACGGCGAGGTAAGGCTCAAGGGCGCCTATATAGTAAAATGCACCCGCTATGACGCCGACGAAAACGGCCGCGTTACAACGGTATACTGCACATATGATCCCGATACCAGAAGCGGCGAATGTGAGCGCAAGGTGAAGGGCACGCTGCATTGGGTAAACGCGAAGCACGCCGTGCCCGCCGAGTTCCGCCTTTATGATCAGCTTATGCTCGACGACCCTGAGGACGGTGTGGAGCGCGACTTTACGGAGCTTATGAATCCGGACTCCATCACCATAAGGCACGGCTATGTTGAGCCGGCGCTTGCAGCGTCAAAGCCGGGCGACCACTTCCAGTTCATGCGCATAGGCTACTTCTGCACGGACCTTGACCATACCCCCGAAAGGCCGGTGTTCAACCGCTCTGTCGGCTTGAAGGACAGCTTTAAGATGCAAGAGCGGCACTAAAGCTCAGAAAGGATACACAAATGTCTGATACGCTTAAAACAGTCAGGACCAGATTTGCCCCGTCACCCACGGGCTATATGCATATAGGCAACCTCAGGAGCGCGCTTTATACATGGCTCTACGCAAGGCATCATGGCGGCAGGTTTATACTGCGCATAGAGGATACCGACCAGAACCGCTATGTTGAGGGCGCTACCGAGGTGATATACAGGACGCTCAAAAGCATAGGCATGGATTGGGACGAGGGTCCGGACGTAGGCGGCGAATACGGGCCGTATGTTCAAAGTGAAAGGAAGAATATGTATCTTCCTTACGCCCAAAGGCTTGTTGAAATGGGTAAGGCATATTACTGCTTCTGCACCAATGAGGAGCTGGACTGCCGCAGGAAGGCCGCAGCCGACAGGGGAGAAACCTTTAAGTATGACAAGCACTGCCTGCACCTTCCCAAGGAGGAGGTCGACAGGCGGCTTGCCGCGGGCGAACCGTATGTTATACGCCAAAACGTGCCGGAGCAGGGCGAGGCCAGCTTTGACGACGCCATATACGGCCACATAAGCGTGGATTGTTCCGAGCTTGACGATATGATACTTATAAAGGCGGACGGTATGCCGACATATAACTTCGCCAACGTCATAGACGACCATACCATGGGCATAACCCACGTTATGCGCGGAATGGAGTATCTTTCCTCAACGCCCAAGTATAATCTGCTTTATGACGCCTTCGGCTGGGAAAAGCCCGTATACATACACATGACCAGCATAATGAGGGACGCGCAGCACAAGCTTTCCAAGCGCGATGGCGACGCTTATTATGAGGATTTTATCGCCAAGGGATATCTTAAAGAGGCGATAATAAACTACGTTGCGCTGCTCGGCTGGAACCCGGGGGACGACAGGGAGTTCTTTACGCTTGACGAGCTTATTGACGCCTTTGACGTGAGCGGCATGAGCAAGTCCCCCGCAATATTTGACGTTGCAAAGCTGACATGGATGAACGCCGAATATATACGCCGCATGAGCGAGGCCGAGTTTGACGCGGCCGCCGCGCCCTGGTATGAACGTTCAGGTATAGGCCATATGGACAAAAGCCTGCTCAGGCGCATATTGCAGCCAAGGCTTGAGATATTTTCACAGATGGCGGACATAACGGACTTTCTTGTTAAGATGGACGAGCAGTTTGACCTTGCCCTGTTCACCAACAAAAAGTCAAAGACAAATCCCGAGATCTCCGCAAGCGTTCTCGATATGGCGATACCGGAGCTTGAGTCGCTGCCTTCATGGGACGAGGAAAGCCTGCACGGCTGCCTTATAGGCATGGCGGAGGCCAACGGCATGAAGAACGGCACGCTGCTTTGGCCGGTGCGCATAGGCATGGCCGGAAAGGCCGTGACCCCAGGCGGAGCCATAGAGATAGCCTGCTTATTGGGCAGGGAGGAGAGCCTGAGGCGCCTTAAGCTCAGCCGCGACAGGCTGAAGCAGGCGCTGTAAGCTTTGGCTTTGAGCCTAAGGCAACGGCTTTGGCCGCAATTATTACGGAGGTATAGCCTAAGATGTACTCGGCAGATGAAGAGCAGCTTATAGACATGTGGCGCTTTGAAGAGGCTTTCCCGTTCGGCGGATGGGATATGATGCATCTTGACGGGCGCTGGCAAAGCGAGCAGCTTCCCTGGGATTATCGCGAGGAGCTGCTCGGCTATCTTACGGCAAACGATATGCTCCTTGATATGGATACCGGCGACGGCGACTTCCTTTTGAGCCTTAGGCACCCATATGAGCTGACCTGCGCCACGGAATCCTGCGAGCCGGATTACGAGCGCTGCATAGAGCAGCTCGTTCCGCTTGGGATAAGGCTTGCATACTGCGATGTGGACAGGGAGGAGCTGCCCTTTGGCAGCAATATGTTCGATATAGTTCTTAGCAGGCACGGCGGCTATTCGCGCGATGAGCTTTTCAGGGTGCTTAAGCCGGGCGGAGTGTTCATAACCGAACAGATAGGCCAGCGCGACAACAGGGCCTTGTCAAAGCGGCTTTTGCCTGAATATGAACCGCCATTTCCCGGGCATTGTTTGAAAAATGCGGTTGAAGCCTTCCGCAGCGGCGGCTTTAACGTGCTCTTCGGCAAGGAATACTTCCCAAAGCTCAAGTTTAGGGACGTTGGGGCGCTAGTATACTTTGCGCGCACGGTAAGCTGGGAATTTCCGGGCTTTTCGGTAGACCGCTGCCGGCGCGAGCTTCTGGCCCTTAATGAGGAGATCAACGAAATGGGCTGCATAGACAGCCTGCTGCACCGTTTTCTGCTGATCGCCCAAAAGCCCGAAAGGCTGTAGGGCGTGTACAGAATCAAAAGCTCCACCCATCTTTAAGGCCGCCCTTTAAGGGCGGTTTGAGAGTGTCAAAAAAGTGGCTGGTCGCCACTTTTTCGGGTTTTTATATGCTAATATCGTTTATCCGCCAAGATAGGCCTTTTTAACATCCTCGCTCTCAAGCAGCTCCCTGCCGCTGCCGCTCAGCGTTATCCTGCCCGTTTCAAGCACATATGCCCTGTCCGTTATCTTAAGCGCCTTGTTGGCGTTTTGCTCAACAAGCAGTATCGTGGCGCCGCTCTGCCTAAGCTCGGCTATAATTGAGAATATCTGCTCCACAAGTATTGGCGAAAGGCCCATGCTCGGCTCGTCCATCATTATCAGCTTTGGCTTGCTCATAAGCGCCCTTGCCATGGCAAGCATCTGCTGCTCGCCTCCGGAAAGGGTGCCGGCCTCCTGCCTGCTGCGCTCCTTGAGCCTTGGGAAGCGGCTGAACACGTCCTCCACCGCTTCCTCGGGAACGCGGCCGAGTATGTACGCGCCCATCTCTATGTTTTCCATAACGCTCATGTGCGCAAACACACGCCTGCCCTCCGGAACCTGCGCAAGGCCAAGCCGGACTATCTTATTCGGTTCAAGCTTCGTTATATCCTTGCCCATGAATTCTATGCTGCCCTGCTTCGGGTGCAAAAGGCCGGATATGGTCTTAAGCGCGGTGCTTTTGCCTGCGCCGTTAGCGCCTATAAGCGAAACTATCTCGCCCTGGCCGACCTCAAAGCTCACGCCCTTTACGGCGTGTATCTTGCCATAATAAACATGTATGTCATTCACCTTCAAAAGCGTACTCACTTTTCAGCCTCCCTGCCAAGATAAGCCTCTATAACAACAGGGTCGTTCCTTATCTGCTCCGGCGTGCCTTTGGCTATTATACGGCCGTAGTTCAGCACGGCTATGCCCTCGCATATGCCCATAACAAGGTTCATATCATGCTCGATAAGCATTATTGCTATATGGAAGCTATCCCTTATCTTCAATATGTTCTCCATAAGCTCGGCAGTCTCGGACGGATTCATGCCGGCCGCCGGCTCGTCAAGCAGAAGTATGCCCGGGCGCGTTGCAAGCGCGCGCACTATTTCAAGCTTTCTCTGCGCGCCGTATGGCAGGCTGCCCGCCTTGGCGCCGCACATATCCTGCATATTGAATATGCTCAATAGCTCCCTCGCCCTCTCCCTGGCCTTCTTTTCCTGCTTCCAATAAGAGGGCAGCCTCAGCATGCTCGCAAGCACGGAGCAATCCACAGAATTGCTCAGGCCTATAAGCACGTTCTCCTCAACGCTCAAGTCCTTAAAAAGCCTTATGTTCTGGAACGTCCTCGCCACGCCCCTCCTGTTGACCTCGTCCGTAGTCATGCCGAGCGTATCCACGCCGTTTACAAGTATGCTGCCACGCGTTGGCCTGTACACATTGGTAAGCAGGTTGAACACCGTCGTCTTCCCCGCGCCGTTTGGGCCGATTATGCCGCATATCTCGGTCCTGCCTATGGCTATGGTAAACTCGTCCACCGCGCTGAGGCCGCCAAAGTCTATGCCGATGCGCCTGCACTCAAGTATGGGCGTTTGGCCAAGATCCCTTTCCGGTATAAGGTTGTAGCTGGGTTCCCTTACAAGCTTGTTCATGCTTCGCCCTCTCCTTCCGCCTTGTCAAAAGCCCTGCTTTTGCGTATGCGCCTGAATATATCGCCGTTTATGGCGTTTTCTATTATCCGCTTCATGGAGAAGTCATACCTTCCCATAAGTCCGGAGGGCTTGAATATCATAGTCGCTATCAGGAGCAGGGAGTATGCTATCATTCTGTAATTATCAAACGCCCTAAGCAGCTCAGGCGCGGCAGTCAGCGCTATCGCCGCCGCTATGCTGCCTACCATGGAGCCCATGCCGCCAAGCACCGCCATTACAAGTATCTCTATCGACTTCATAAACCCAAAGCTTGATGGATTCAATATGCCAAGGTAGCCCGCATAAAGCGCGCCCGCGGCTCCGGCAAACGCCGCCGACATGGAAAAAGCAAGCGTTTTGTAATACGTTATGTTTATGCCGCAGGCCTCTGCCGCTATCTCGTTTTCCCTTATGGACAGCACCGCGCGGCCGTGGCGCGACTTGATAAAGGTATGTATCAGGAAGCACGTCAGGCCCACCATGAGCCATGCGTTTACAAACGTCGTGGTCTTTGGTATGTTCTGCAGGCCCGCCGCGCCGTTAGTCAGCTTAAAGCCCAAAACGGAGTCTATGTTCAAAAGCACAACGCGTATTATCTCGCCAAAGCCGAGGGTGATTATGGCGAGATAGTCGCCCTTCAGCCTCAGCGCCGGTATGCCTATAAGCACGCCAAACAATCCGGCCACGGCAGCGGCTATTACTATGCCGATAGGGAATGCTATGCCCGCCGGTATGGAGGTATGCGTCATAAATATTGCGCTTGCGTAAGCGCCAACGGCCATAAAGCCGGCATGGCCAAGCGGCAGCTGGCCAAGATAGCCCGTCGATACGTTCAGCGATACGGCCAATATCACCTGTATGCCTATGAGCATGGCGACCTTTGTTATAAAGCCAGGCAGCGCGCCGCTTGAAAGCAAAACGCCAAACAGCGATATAAAGGCTATAAACAGGCCCAGGTTTATTATATATGCAGCCCATACGGGCAGCTCAAAGCGTTTTTTGTTTGCTTTGTTGTTTGCTCTGTTATCCATAAAGCTCACCTTAGACCTTCTCCGTCATAGGCCTGCCCATAAGTCCGGTAGGCTTTACAAGAAGCACTATTATAAGTATTGCAAACACTACCCCGTCCTTCCACTCGCTAAGTCCGGCAGAGGATACCAAAGCCTCCGCTATGCCTATGGCGAAGCCTCCCGCCATGGCCCCGGGTATAGAGCCTATGCCGCCAAGCACGGCCGCCACAAACGCCTTTAACCCCAGCATGGAGCCCATAGTAGGCGTGGCCTTCGGGTATGCGCAGCAATAAAGCACGCTGCCTATGCCCGCAAGCGCGCTGCCCACGGCAAAGGTAAAGGAGATGGTATTGTTTATGTTTATGCCCATAAGCTGGGCCGCGCCCGCGTCCTCGCTAACGGCGCGCATCGCCTTGCCCATTTTGGTCTTTTTTACAAGCACGTTAAGCAGCACCATAGCTATTCCTGCCGCCGCAAGCGTGACGGCCGCCTCCGCAGGTATGGATACGGCGCCTACGGTTATAGGCTCGGCGTTTATAAACGGCGGTATAACGCGGGCGTTTGCGCCGAATATAAGCTGCGCCGCGTTTTCAAGAAAGTATGATATGCCTATCGCCGTTATCAGCAGCGATATTCGCGGCGAGCTTCTAAGCGGCTTGTACGCGGCCTTTTCTATCGCCACGCCAAGCGCCGTGCAGCCAACTATGGCCGCAAGCAGCGCTATTATAGGGTTAAGGGCAAATCTGTCCATCATCAGCCACACTATATATGCGCCCACCATTATTATGTCGCCATGAGCAAAGTTGAGCAGCATTATTATTCCATACACCATGCTGTAGCCAAGCGCAACAAGCGCATATATGGAGCCCGACTGCAGGCCGTTTATAAGCTGTTTCAGTATAGTAGTAAGCAGTGACATAAACGCAAAGCAACCTTTCGATAAATCAATGGATAATAGCTTACGGGGAAGCGGTGATGCCGCTCCCCCATAAGCAGCCTAAGCTCAGTACATTCTGTCAAACACCTCTTCGCCGGAGGTGACCTTCATTATTACGGCGTCCTTTATGGGGTTGTTGCTATCGTCAAATGTATAGCCGGCCTCGCTGGTTATGCCGCATATCGTGGCGCCCTCGCTCTTTATCGCGTCTATAACGGCCTGCTTGTATTCCTCGCTCGCCGGCGCGCTGCCGCCCGTCTCCGCCTTTTCAAGCGCGGCGCACATCAGCATTGCGGCGTCGTAGGCCGTGGCCGCGAACATATTGAGCGTATCCTTGCCGTAGGCCGCGACATATTCCTCTTCAAACTTCTTCACGGCGTCCGTTGAGCCGGGCGCATAGGAGGAACAATAGAAGCTTCCCTCAAGCGCCTCCTTTGAGGCATACTTGGTCACGCTGCTCCAGCCGTCGCCGCCAAGGAAGGTGCTGCTGACGCCCACCTGTCTCGCCTGTGTGACTATCATGCCGTCGTCCTCATAATAATTTGGGCAGAACACAACGTCCGGAGCCTTTGCGGCTATGTTGGTGAGCTGGCTCTTGAAATCCACGTCGCCCTTGGCATAGCCTTCTTCCGCAACGATCTGTATGCCAAGCTGTGCGCATTTCTGCTTGAACGCTTCCGCAAGGCCCTGCGCGTAATCGTTGCCTGTTTGACAAAGCAGAGCCGCCGTTTTTGCGCCGAGTATATCGTTTGCAAAGCCGGCCATCTTTTCGCCCTGGAACGGGTCTATGAAGCAGGTGCGGAACACGTTTGAATATACCGTGCCGTCCTCCTTAACGGTAACGGCCGCAGCGGTGGCGCTCGGGGTTATCATGGGCATGTTTAACGCGTTGGCCTCGCCCACAACCGCAAGGGTATTGCCCGTAAGCACGTCGCCTATAAGCGCGGTTATGCCGTTATCCACCATTCTTGTAAAGGCTGTCACGCTCTCGGTATCATCGCCCTTGTTGTCGTATATAACAAGCTCTATCCTTTTGCCGTTTATGCCGCCGTTTTCGTTCACCTTGTTGAAATACAGCTCCGCCCCGTTGCGCACGCCGAGGCCGTATGCCGCATATTCGCCCGTGTGCGGCCCAAGTATGCCTATCTTTATGGTGTTTGCCGAGGCATCCCCGCTTTGCGCGGCTTGTCCGGAGCAGCCCGCAAGCATCAATAGCATCATCAAGGCCGCAAGCGCAAACGCGAACGTGCGTTTTACAGTCATGGTCGTCGTCCTACTCATCTTCATACTTACCTCCGTTTTGTAACCTTGAATTTTGATAAAATAAAAGCGGCTCCCCGTTTGGCTATCGGAGAACCGCCCATTTCTACGCGTATTTTTATGCGTTACGTCAGACATGCTCTCCGCTTCGTAATAATTATGATTACAAGGCTAATAAGGCTGATGAGTATAATCAGCCCTACAGAAACTATGCCAACCATGCCGGCCATGCAGTTTATAAGAAGCGCAAACGCGGCCAATACAGCCATAAAGCTATATCTGCTTTTAACCATAATGCGCTCCTTTCTGCCGTCAAAACGACGCTTCAAAATTTAGTATATAATATAATCTTTAGATGTACTGTTTGTCAACCCTCATTTTTATAAAATATTTGATAATATTTTTCCAATGTTATATCATGCTCGGTAAGGTAGCGCGCAAGCTCCCTGCCGACATAGCGAAAATGCCACGGCTCAAACACTATTACCGTCTCCTGCTCCTTGCCCTTTGGGTATCTTAATATGAACCCGTACTCGCTGCAATGCGCATACAGCCACTTGCCCTGCTCGGTATCAGCGAAGCCTTGCGAGAGGGCGGTGGCGTCTACCGCCGCTATATCAAACGCAAGCCCCGTCTGATGCTCGCTTGCGCCAGGATAGGCCGTAACTATTGGCTTATCCACATCCTTGCCGTAGTTTTGATCCTTGGCGACTTTTTTGTCCCAAAGCGCCTGCTGCTCGGCATAGTCCCTATAGGCGCTTACAAGATAGAAGCCGTACACGCCGTCCTTCTGCGCCGCCTTAAGCATGGCCTTCAGCGCGAGCATGGCCTCCTTATCGCCCTTTATAGAGTCTTTTTTGAGCTTTACGTTTTCAAGCCCCATATCCGCCGCCTTTACAAGGTTGTTCGGCACATAGTCCGGGCTTATAAGGTTTTTTCTGTTTATCAGGGCGGTATAGTAATTATCGCGCATATACGCCGCCCTCTCCTCTATGTTCGGGGCGGCATAGGTTATGGATATACCGCCGTCGGCATCTGAATCAAGCCTCGCCATAACGCCCCATGCATCGTTTTCGGTTATGAATATCTCCGAATCCGGCAGCGCGGCTATCACTCTTTCGTTTGCCGAATCGTCGTCAAAAAGCCGGTTGGTGCTGATTATCGCCGCCTTGGGGGCCACGCTTGACGCGAATGTGTCAAGCGTAGCGTCAGGATTGCCATGATTGCCCACCTTAAGCACATCCGCTTTAAGCTGCGCGCCCGAATCAAGCAGCGTCTGCTCCTCGCTGAACTGCATATCGCCGGTAAAAAGCACGCTTTGCCCGTTTACCTTAAGCATCATGACAAGCGAATTGTCGTTATCATCGTCCGCATTAAAGCTTATCGGGGCAAGCACCTCAAGGCTTGCGCCGTTGCCGAGCCGCAGCTCCGCCCCGGCGGAAAGCACGCTTTGAGCAAGGCCGAGCTTGGCAAGCTTTTTATCGAGCTTCAGTACGCCCTCGTCGTCCTTTTCGCCTATGTCGGAGCGATAGGCATTGTTTATCTTGAAGGTATTTGCTATGGCTTTCAGGCCGCCGGTATGATCCTTGTGGCTATGCGTAAGGAATATGCCCTCAAGCTCGCTCACTCCATATTGGCGCAGTATGCTTATAAGCTCGTCCGCATTTTCCTCCCTGCCGGTATCTATAAGATAGAATTTTGAATCGATGGCTACAAGCGCCGCGTCCCCCTTTTTGGCGTTAATAAAAAGCACCCACGCTTCCGCCGCAGTTGCGGCATCCGGTGCGGCGGTAAAAATGGGCGCGGCCGTGCCGGACGCATTACCGGCTATCTCAACGCGCTCAGGCTCGGATGTTTGCCCGCCACCGCCGTAAGCGCAGCCGTAAAGCGGCAGCGCAGCGATAATGCAGCATAGGATTCTGATAAGCTTAGTGTTCATGTAGCCATTATACCATCAGCTGATAATGGAATACAAGGAGGTTCGATCTGCCGAAGAGCCATCAAACGAACAAGCTTTTTGCCCATTTACAGGCTCCATGAGCAAAAAACGCGAAAACAGCATAAAGCAGGTGTTGACAAGATGGCAAATTATAAGTATAATACTTCTTGCGGTTCGTGAAGAGCCGTGATATCGCGGTCATGGCGGAATAGGCAGACGCGTACGTTTGAGGGGCGTATGGGCAACCGTATGAGTTCAAGTCTCATTGACCGCACCAAACCAATATAATCCGAACCAAATCTTCTTAATCGGAGATGGGTTCGGAT
>OIZL01000293.1_pt1 | contig 40877 bp, 47 predicted proteins | sample 1588541 | NCBI WGS metagenome assembly OIZL01 (sample SAMN03283285) | human gut metagenome | biome: human-associated habitat; material: feces | host: Homo sapiens | place: Peru | collected 2012 | reverse complement strand
GTTCCTTTTTTATTTTATGAAGATTTCTCTTCTATATACATTATACAAAATATTTATTTATTTTTCAATAGTTACTATCACGATTTTCGGAGTTTTACTGCTATAATTTTCTGACTTTTACTGCTATAATTTTCAGAGTTTTACTGTTATAATTTTCAAAAATAAGAACACTTTTAATGTTCTTATTTATTAACAAAGCTAAGTACTTTTTCATTAGAAGGCATATTTGATGCATAAATACTTGACATCATGCTTTTATGAGAAAAAGGTACTTCTCTCTTTTTAATATTAATTTCTCCGTTAGTAAGTTCTTCTATTATATAGTAAACTGCATTCTTACTCATTGATACACTAGGAACTGTATAAATATGAGTTTTGTCTACTTTATCAATAGTTTCAAAATGTGTATGTCCTTCAAAAATATAAGCATAATCTGTAATTAATTTTCCTGATAATAAAGGATCAATTTTAGAACTTACAAAACCTTTTGATTTAGGATTATCTAGTCCATATTTATTTAAGAATTTATAAAGATCTTCATTATATTTAGGACTATTAGTATAAAGAAATTGCTTATATCTTTCCTCTTCACTTTGTTCTTGATAAGTCCAAGTACTATGAACTCTATAGTCCCATCTAATATCATTTAAAAAATGTACTAAAGATATTTTCTTATTACCAACATTTAATTCTAAAGAACTTTTTAATTCTTTTAAATATGAAACATAATCTTTTATTTGCTCATAAGTCCAGTCCAGATTTTCTATTCTAGACTTATCTAAATAAACAAATGGTTCATATCCAAGAGTATAATAGTATTCACTATTACCACTTATACTTTTAACATTATATTCATTTAATAATTCAAGCACTTCTTTAGAACTAGGCCCAACTGTTATGTTATCTCCTAGGCTATAAATCTCATTAATACCATTTAATTTCATATCAACTAAAGAAGCAAGAGTTGGTTCAAGTAGTCCATGAGAATCTGTAAGAATACCTATTCTTCTACCAGTCAAATCTTTATCCTTTTTATTAATCATAACTGAAAGTTTTTGTCTTAACTCTCTAAGTTCATTAGCTTTAATCGCAGTGCTTTCAATAGTTTCTCTTTTGAACACCATTTCTGGTTTTTCTATACATTTACTAGCTTCCTGAGTTATAACAAAAGATAAGTTATATTTTCTAGCAATATCCAATTCTTCTTCAGTTGGTTCTTTTCCACCAACTAATATTAATGCTTTTGGAATTAATCCTTCTCTATAAAATAAAGCTTCTGCATTATTATCTTTAACTGCGCTTGTATCTAAAATCCCTTTTTGATTTCTATGCATTATATTATTATTCATATATGAATTTTTATTTAAATATCCATTAGTACCCATGTTTTGTAAACTACTGCAAACAAAACTTCCATCTAAAATAGTATCATAAGCAAAGATATTATTGTTATGACTGTAATAATACTTTTGACCCATATAACTAACAGGACTCATAGAAATATAATTTTTACTTCCAGAGCTACTTCCATAGATAACTTCTTCCAAAGTTTCTCTATGACTTAACACATGGGCATATAAACAATAATTACTTTTACTAAAGTCATAAGTAGTAACTCCATATTTATCAGTTAATTCTTTATTTACTAAAGATTTACCATCAGAAATTTTAGTCAAATTATTTTGTGAGTCTAACTCATATATTCTTCTAATTTTTTCATGAATAGAATTTGAATTATTAAAAGTTTCTTTAATAATATTATCCTCTTCACTTAAAAGTTCAGTTAAAACATATTTTAAAACATCTTCATCACTTGAAAAATTAATTCTTATAGTAAGTAAACTAATAACTTCTTCTATTAAATCTACAAGTACTTTATTATTACTATTCTTAACTTCTAGTAGTTTTAATTCTTCTATATTACCTACAGTTTTAAGAACTTCCATAAAGTTATCGTTATCTACTGTGAGTTCTTTTAAAACAAATGTAAGTTCTGAAATATTATTAGATTTATCTAATCTATCCCTATAATATTCAAAAGCGCACCTCTTAACTTTTCTAAGTGTTTCTAAACTAGTAACATCTCCAAAATATCTTAATTTATTATTTATTAATAAATTAATGCTAAAAATATCTTCTTCTGTAAAATTATCTATCTCTTTAAATAGGTTTTTATACTTTATATAGTGATCAATACTTTCAATAAATATTCTAACTTTATTAGCGTCATTATATTCACTATAAAAGTTAGTTTTAATAAAGTTATAAGTTTTAATAAAAGTATCTTTATCATAATTAATAATACTAATTAATTTACTAAACCACTTAGTTTCTTTTTCAGATCCAAGTGCATACTGATATATTAAATTAATATCTATAATATCATTTAAATATATTTTAAATTTCTCATAATTATTTATTACTAAATTAGTATCATTATTAAGTATTAAATTATAAACAATCTCCTCATCTACTTCTTCTACATATAGTAAATCTACTACATACTTAACCATAAAAGAAGTTCTTTTATTTACTTTTACTTTTTCTATTACATCAAGTAAACTTTCTTTATCAAGATTTTTAATTTTCTTATCAAATATATCTTTATTTAAATCTATTAATCTTTTAGCATTCTTTTTAGAAAGTTTATTAAAAGGAATATTTAAGTTAGGATTATATTCATTTAAATTTAAATTTTCTATAATACTTTTTAAGTAATTCTCTTTAACTTCAAAAATAAGATCAATATAACTTTTATCATCATGCGCATTAATAAAATTGATGGTTTTTTCATCTTGTAATTTGTTCCTAATAATTAATTTTACAAATTCAGGTTCTTTTTTATAATAGTAATAATTAGTTAGAAAATCAATTAAACTAGTATTTTTATAAATATTTATAATATCTTTTTCTCTAACTTTTAAAACAATTTCTCTATATTCATGAGTGTAATAACTATATTTAAAAATACTGTCTATATCATCTGGAGATAAATCTTTAATACTATTTAAAAGAGTTTCATAATTATTATTTCTTATTAAATTAAATATATAATCATCATTACTTTGATGTAAAACATAATTTATATCCTTTTCATCTAATTCTTTAACTACTTCTTTAATAAAATCTAAAGCATATCTATTTAAATCATTTTTAATAAATAAATCAATAGACTCATAGTTTTTAAGATAATCAATAATATTCTTTTTTGTTAAATATTTACTAATATCTTTTTCTTTAATATTTAAATACTTTAAATGATCTAAATATAATTCATAAGATGTGTTTACGAGCCATGCATCAAAGAAGGTACTTTTTCCGTAGTATTTAATTGCTTTTATATAAAGATCAGTATAGTTATTCTTAATATATTTGCTATATTCTTTATTAATTTTATTTTTATATATACTATCAAAATAATATTTAACTGTATCTAATCTAATATATTTTTTAGTAAAATCTTCTAATAAGTCTTTAGGAAATAAATTTATAAGTCCATAGTTACTCACTGTTGTTTTATATACTAGTTCTAATTTTATCTCACTACTTAGATTATCTAAATTAACTAGTTTTTCAAATACACTAGTAGTTATAAAACGGAAATTCTTAACTAAAAATAGTTTTACATTATCACTAATATCATTAGAAGAAAGAATATCTATAAATTTTTCATCAGAAAATCTTAAATATTTAATAACATCACTGTTATTTTTCACTTGCCTTTTAGTTAGAATTTTAATGATTATATCAGCATATTCATTATTTAAAAGTAACTTTGTTAATTCTTCATTATCTTTTCTATTTAATTCTATATACTTTTTTACATTTTCAAACATAATTAACCCCCATTAATTAATTATAATTATACCATATAAAGTACATTAAATCAATAAAAAAGTGCATTATTTAGCACTCATGTTTTTAATTTCTTCCCTAGTTTTTGTAACTTTATTTTCTACAGCAACTCTTTCTACAATAAACATACAAAGAATTAAATTAACAGTAAACGAGCCACCATAACTTAAGAAAGGAACAGGAACACCAGTAAGTGGTATAACAGCAAGTATTCCTAGAAAGTTAACAATAATATGTAAGAACATATAAATACCTACTCCGTAACATATAATTGAATTTCTTAAGTTTACACTTTGTTTAGCTATTCTAAATATTCTATAAAGTATAAACATATAACCTAGTATAAAGAATATACTAAAAACTAGTCCTAGTTCTTCTACCATTATTGGAAATATAAAGTCAGTATGAGCTTCAGGTAAATATAAATACTTTTGGCTTGAATTACCTAAACCTTTTCCAAAAAGTCCACCATTATTAATAGCAATAAAGCCATTACAAACTTGATAACCAGTGTCTTCTGTATATCTAGTACATGGATTTTTATAAGTAAGTCTTCCCTTTTGCATTTCGTTTAAAAGGTCACTTCCTGTTACTATAAATATAATTAGTAAAACAGATGCAACAATTCCAGCTATTTTTAAACCAGATGCTAATTTATTATTTTTAAACGGAACAGCTAAGAAAATTAGAAAAGATAAACCAGCAATTATTAAAGCAGTTCCTAAGTCTGGCTGCATTGCTACTAATATAAACACTATAATAGCATATATAAGGGGCACGCATATTTCATACTTAATTCCTTTTTTATCAATTATTTTTCCGTAATAAATAGCCATAAAAAGGATAATAATTGTTTTAGCAAATTCACTAGGTTGGATACTTGCAAAACCTAAATTTATCCATGAACGCGCACTGTTGACTAGATTACCACCTATCAAAAGAAATACAAGAAGTCCGAGCACTAAGGCAGCACCCAAAAACAAGAATTTACTATACCTTTTAATAGGGTACCTAAGTATAAAGAAAAAGCCTATAAAATAACTAAAGAGTATAAATATAGTTTGTCTTTTAAAGAAATAATATGGACTACTATCATACTTTAAAACAGCACTTACGCTTGAAGCAGAAAGCACCATAACAGCTCCTATTACCGAATATAATATACACATTATAAGTAAAGGTTTATCAATTTTACTAAAAATACTTACTTTTTTCATATATCCTCTAGAAATATAATACCATAAAAACAAATAAATTTAAATTACTTTTTTGATTTTATTTAAAAAAATACATAGTCGTGTCATTTTTGTTTATATTACATAAATTATTATAGATAAGAGAAGGAGGGTTTATATGTATTATTATGGTTATGGCGCTAATTACGGAAACAATTATGGTGGATGCTGCCCTACATATGGAGGATATAACTACGGCAATAATTATGGATATGGTGCAGCTATTATATTAGTATTATTTATATTATTAGTAGTAGTTTTTGGAGCAGGTTTCTTAAACTACAATAACTAAAAAAGGAAAAATTACTTTCCTTTTTTTGTGTAACAAATTCTTTTATAAGAATAGTTTTCATCAATATAGTTACCCATTAATAAAGCATTCCACTCATCTTTATTAAATCTTGGGAAAAAGGCATCAGCTTCTTTAGTACTATCTACATGTGTTAAGTACATAACACTAGCATATTTAATTAATTCTCTATATATTTGCTCTCCACCTATTACAAATACATCTTCTTTAATATCACTATTTAAAAATTCTTCTATACTTCTAAATATTCTAACATTTTCTATATTACTCATAGTAGTAGATATAACTAAATGTTTTCTATTAGGTAGAAGTCCATTTAAACTATAAAAAGTTTTTTTCCCCATCACAATATAATGATTAGTAGTAGTTTCTTTAAAAAATTTTAAATCTTCTTTAATTCTATATAATAATTTATTATCTTTACCTAAAGCATAATTATTATCTATACATGCAATTATTATTAAATTCATTTACTCACTTACAGGTATTCTTAATTTTCCTAAATCTTTATAATTAAGAACTTTAATATCTTTACATTCTTCATCATTATTAAACTTATAAAAATCATTTACATCATTATTTAGATAAAGCTCTGGTTTAGGTGGATTTAATGTATATTCTATTACATTCTTTTTAATCATAACATCTTTAATAACAGAAGGTGTTACTCCTTTTTTAAGAAGATCTTTTTCTTCACTACTTAAAGTATTATAAATTTTATTATATTCTAAAGTATATCTTTCAAGTTGTCCTTCTAACCATTCAGTATTCTTGTATCCTTCATAAATAGCAAGAGTATTTCCTCTTTCTATTTGTTCTTTAATTTGCTCTACTTGATTTACATATATATGAGCATCTTTTATACTCCAACTTAAAGAGCCAACTTTACATCCCGCTACTCTTGCATACATATGCATTAGAGCTGCAAACTGAGTTACATTAAATGGAAGCCCTAGCGGTACATCACAGCTTCTTTGATGAACATACATATTAAGTACACCATCAGTAATATCAACTTCATGACTCCATACACATGGTTTTAAAACACCTTTATCTAAATGATTATTGTACCATAAACTCATAACATTACTTCTGTCTTCTTTATGATTTTTAATAATGTCAAGTACTCTATCTACTCCTTTATATTTATTTACTATAAAGCCATATGCTTCTCCAATTGTACCTTTATACTCTTCTCCAAAAAATTTATGTACTTCCTGAACAGAAGTATTTCCATCTTTATCCTTTACCTTTTGTTTAGCATTCCAGTATCCATCTTCATCGATTTTCCATTCATCCCAAATAGATACTTTTCTGTCTTGTAACCAATTAACATCATTACTTCCTACTTGATATATCCATAAAAGTTCAAGAAAAGCTTGTCTACTAAATAATTTTTTAGTAGTTAAAATTGGAAACTCTTCGCTAATATCAAGAACAAAATTATAACTTGGTATTTTAATTGTGTTATTTATTGTTCTATTTTCTACTTCCTTACCCTCTTCTAATATCTTTTTACAAAGTTTTAAATATTCTTTATCCCACTTTAACACTTCTATTACCTCCTATTTAAGAATAGCATCTAATTTAAATAAAATCAATCTTAAATTATAAATATTGATTTTTAGTGTTTTTTTTGGTACAATACTTGATGAAAAAAGAGGTGCACTATGTTAAAAAATAATCAAATACTAGACGAAAAAGAAAAAATACTACATGAAAAATCAAAAGAAGTAGTTTTTCCACTAGATAAAGAAGATAAAAAACTTATTAATGAAGCATATGAATATTTAAGAAATAGTCAAGATGAAGAACTAGCTGAGAAGTATAATTTAAGACCTGGAATGGGACTTGCTTTTGTACAACTTGGTAAGTTAAAAAGAATATTTATAATTTCATATAAAGAAGAAGATGGCAGTTTTACTGAGTATACTGTAATAAATCCTAAAGTAATTAGTTATTCAAATGAACTAGTTTATGTAGAAGAAGGTGAAGGCTGTTTAAGTGTTAATAGAGAAGTAGAAGGAATAGTACCAAGACATGCTAGAATAACAGTTGGATACTATAATGAAGAAGGAAAATATAAGGAAGAAAGAGTAAGAGAAGAAATGGCAGTAGCATTCCAGCATGAAATGGATCATTTAGATGGAATTATGTTTACAGATAGAATTGATAAAACAAATCCATTTAAAAACAAAGAAAAAATGAGAAGTATTTAATTCTTCTCTTTTCTTTTTAACAAAAATAATATATAATATTTATAGAATAAAGGGTGATAATATGAATAATAAGTTTAGAATAATATTTTGGAGTTTTATATTTGTACTAGTTTTAGCCTCTGGTATATTTGGAATAAGTTATAATAAAATTATTTATGAAAACAAAAAAAATATGTTAGAAGAAATAGTAACGACATTTAATAGTAGTGAGACAGTATCTAGGTACAAAGAATATAATATTGATATGAAAGCTACTTTAGAAAATAGAACAATAGTTGTTAAAGTAACTGGTACAAGTGAATATACTTATAATTTTAAATTTAAAAACACTTATCTAGAACTTACTACTACTTTAGAAGATATTTATAAAGAAAGCATAGTTAAAGAAGTATTAAACTCTATTTATTTATATAACAAAAATGATAGTAAAGTAGATTTAAATAATAAAGAAGTTACAACAACTAGTAAGCAAAACACTATTACTTATAAAATATCATTAAAATAAAAAATAACACGCTAGGTGTTATTTTAATTTTAAAGTGCTTGTTTCATTTTCTTCTTGAATTCTTTTAATTGCTCTTTTAAGTTCATAATCGTACATAAAAAGTGTTCTTGAAGTAGTCTTATGTTCACTTAGCAATTTTTTTCTTTTATCAGGCACTAAATTTAAGGCATTATCTACATCAATCTTCTTAATCTTGTAATTATTTTTTTCAGCAATAGCATTTAATAATTGAATAGATAAACCATTTCTTTTCATTTCGTATGATAAATAATTACTATGTTTAAAAATAATTTCTTTTAATAAACCACATTTTGCAAATACTCCAAGTTTCACTTTAAAATCATCAAGCTCAGCTAAATATATTCTACCATTTCTAGATAAAAATAAATCTACTTCTTCATCTTCGTAACCAAATACCTTTAAAAGTTTAATAACATACCCTAAAGTACTATAAACTTCACCAGTATTTACAGATGAGTTAGCAAAATAAAATCTAGTAATTCTATTAATAGCTAATCTATCAAGTCCAAACTCCTCTTTAATTTTAACACACTCATTGGTGATTTCTTCTGCCCTTTCCCTTGTAATAGTGCTTCTTGCCCATGTACCATTATTTTGCATCATATCAATTACCCCCTTAAGTAATTAAAATTATACCATATTAAATACAAAATGTCAACTATTTGTAGTTTAATAAATACATTTTAATTATCATGTTAAAAGTAAAAGAATTACTACATGGTTTTTATATATAATTTTAAACGATTATCTTACCTTTTCTTTCCATTCTTTTTCTTCGTAAAAACAGTATTTTCTCTACAATTCCTTGAAACCAATATATTATTTTCATTTTAGAACCTCCACAAAAATCTTATATTTAATAAAAAGTCCTATTTTTAGGACTTATAATCATTATTGGTGGAGCTGACGAAGAGCGACTTCGTGTCCAAAGTATCAACCATACAGACGTGTACAAGTTTAGTTGGTTTATTATTTCAAAAAATATTATGGAGAGCCAACGTTCCTATATTTTTCTAAGTTTAGTAATAGTTCATTATATAACCTAAACAATTACATAGTATAGTTCACTTTTATAAGTCCAGACATTACCCTCGTGAACAAAGAATAAGCTGAACCACTTACTTTTCCTAATTAGGCAAAAGCAGGTGCAAAATGATCAATATCGTTTCCGATTATTTTTTGTTGCGTTTATAGTACGCCTACTACTTGCATCCATACGTACAACTACTCTGTCGAATCAAAACAGCCCCATAGTACGTTTATAATTTTAGCAAAAAGTTCTAATTATGTCAATAATTTTGAACCAAATTTTGTACTATTTATTTATTAATTTTAATAGAATTTACTACTTGTTTATAGTTTTCTTCAAATAAATCTTCATCACTTTCATCATATATTAACTCAGTTAAATAAGCTTTATTTTCATCTAGAAGCAAATAAATATAAGTTTTTTTATCAGTATTTTCTATATAACTACCCATTATTAAAGAGCCCTTAATACTATCTATTTCACATTCTTCTACTAAACTTACATTAACTGCTTCTTTAAGAAATTCTAAATATGTACTTTTAAAATCACTTTTTAACTCATCACTTGATAAATCAACTGTAAATTCTTCTAACATAACTGCTTCAAGTCCGGTTAAATAACTTTCAGAAAACCCATCAAAATATCCTAGTTCATCATCACTGTTTTTCTTGTCAAACTCAAAATAGTCTGGTAAAGATATAGAAATATTATTATATTTATAAGTTTTATAATTAACTTCATCACTATAAGATAATAGGATAAGTATAAATGCTACAAAAATAGCTAATAAAGTAATTAATCCATTTCTAACTTTATTTTTAATACGTGTTTTTTTAGCATTACTTTCTTTTCTTTCTTCATTATTTATACTTTCTTTGTCAAAGTAAGTTTTACTTCCTTTAGTTAGAACTATTCCTTCTTTAATCATTTCTTTTAAAAACATATAGTTATTATTAACTTTAAAAGTACTAAGCACTACAGCGTTTGGAACAGCATTCTTCTTATCAAGAGCATTATAATCAGTGTATATTTTTTCTAATCTTTTTAATTTGTCTTCATATGAAATTTCATCTTTATCACTTACATTATAAGCTTCTTTATTTATATTAGAAATTACCCCACCTATACCTAAGAATGTAAATATAACTGATACAACATAATCACCTATAATTGCTTTTACAAAGCCATTATTTTGATAAAGATTAACTACACTATTTAAATTATGTCCTTCCCTTAAAACAAGCCATGAAGGTATAATTACAAAAGTTAAAAGTGATACAACCACAAAAGAAATAATGCCTATTATAAGTGAAGTCTTTTTAGTTACTTTTGCTTTTGATTTTTTATAAAATAAATATGCTCCAAAAGCTATCAATGTCGCAAGTAAACTCATAATGTATCCTGCATAAATATAAACTAAAGCCCATGGAAGTCCAAATATAAGTCCTCCAATAAAGGCAGCAATTACTCCTTTTAAATAATTATTTTTTTCCATACTACCTACCTCTTCCTTTTACTTCTTCTTCACTATAACTCTTATAAAGATTATCTAGCATCTTAGAAAAATATTCTCTTTCATGATATTTATTTTTAAATTCGTTTTCAGTTATAACTATTTTAGCTAAAAATTCTTTATACTCTTTATCTTTTAAAAACTCTTTATATTTGTTAAATATACAAGACTTTAATCTTTCAATTTCTCCTAAACAAGCTTTAATACCTGCTTCAGAGTCATCTTCACTAGTTAAAAAGTTATATATCTTTTTATAACAAGTTTTTAATTTTTTATTAATTATTTTTAAAGCATACTTATTTTTAATCTCTTCACTAACTAAAGTAACTTTACCTTTCTTTGACTTAACTAGTAACCCACTAGTGCTGGTCATTCTTTTAAATTTTCCTTTATCTTTATTTTTCTTTAACTTATACATAAAACCCACCTACTTCATTAAATCTGGTCTTTTTTCTTTTGTAACCCTTATTCTTTCATTATATCTATATTCTTCTATTTTCTTGTGGTCTCCACTTAAAAGGACTTCTGGAACAGCCATTCCTCTATATATACTTGGTTTAGTATACACTGGATAATCTAGCAAATTATCTGTAAAACTTTCACTTTTTAAGCTTTCTTCATTAATAACACCTGGCACGAGTCTTGTAACTGAGTCAACTACGGCCATTGCAGCAATCTCTCCTCCAGTTAAAACATAGTCACCAATACTTATTTCTTCATCAATTAAAGTTTTAATTCTCTCATCAAAACCTTCATAATGTCCACATAAAATTATCAAATGTTTATGTTTACTTAAAAGATAAGCTTTCTCTTCATTATAAACTTTACCACTAGGAGTTAACATTATAGTAAGAGAGTCAGTATCCTTAACACTTTCTATGGCCTTAAAAACTGGATCACACATAAGAACCATTCCCGATCCCCCGCCGTAAGGAGTATCATCAACTTGATTATTATTTAAAGTACTAAAGTCTCTTATATTAATAAGATTAATTTCTACTTTTCCATCTTTAATAGCTCGCGCGATTATGCTCTCTTCTATAATAGGTTTAAACATATCCGGAAAAAGGGTTAATATATCTATTTTCATAATAAACCATCAACTCCTTTAAATATTATCTTTTTATTTTTTATATCTACATTTTCAATAAATTCTTTATTAAATGGAATGTATTTACCACTTACATAAAATAACTTATAACCATTATTTACTATAATGTCATTTATCTTTCCAATAAATTTATCATTATAGTATCCATCAAGTCCAATATAATCACTAAATAATAAATCATCTTTTTTTAAATCAAGTTCTTCTTTATCCATATAAACTTTCTTACCTTTGAATTTTAACACATCATTAATATAATCATACTCTTTGAATGTTACCATATCAAAAATCTTATGATGCCTATAAGAATTAATAGTAACTTTTTCGTTATCTATGTAAAAGTGTTTACCCTTAACAAAAGCCTTATCTTTATATTCAAAATTACTTATTATCTTAACTTCGCCTTTTAAAGCATGAGTATTAACTAGTTTACCTATATACACGTATTCCATAATATCACCTAAACTTATACATTATTATACCACCAGTTACAGCAACATTCAAACTTTCACACTTATTATTCATAGGAATATTTATACTATCATCACACATTTCTTTTACAAAAGAACTTACCCCTTTGCCTTCGCTACCAAGCACCAGTGCATAGCTATTAATGCTAGCTTCATCTAAATTAATATTGCCAAACATATCTGCATAATAAATTTTTATACCTTTACTTTTAATTAAATTAATTGCGTCTTTTAAATCAAGAGTAACTATATTCATATTAAATATAGTTCCTTCAGTACTTCTAATTAATTTATCGTTATATACGTTTACACTTTTAGGACTTAAAACTACAGTAGAAACATTAAATGCAAGCGCACTTCTTATAATAGTACCAACATTTCCTGGATCACCTACATCATCAAGTAAAACTATTTTTTCTCCTTTAATTTCACTACCAAAATTCAGTTTAACTACTCCCATTATACTTGGAGTACTCTTAAGTAAACTAATTTTTTCTAAGCATCTTTTACTAACTAAAGTAGTTTTTACGTTGAATTTAGTATTTTCTTCACATGTAATAACTTCTAAAAGATTATTACTTTTATAAGCTTCTTCTACTAAATGTTCTCCCTCCACTATAAATTTATTTTCTTCTTTAATAAATTTACTATCTCTTAACTTCTTAAAATAAACTATTTTTTCATTATTTACACTCTCTATCATTATTACTCCTCATTTAAATGTTTTTTATTTTTTATATAATCAGGTTTATAATATTTTACTAATTTCCAAAATTCTTTACTATGATCAAAATGAATAAAATGTACAAGTTCATGAATAATTACATAATCAATATCATCTATATCATGTTTAATTAGTTCTTTATTTAAAGTAATTAAACCTTTACTTTTATTGCAGTAGCCCCATTTCCTAGTCATCTTTCTTATATTCACTTTTGGATAATCTATAGGTATATTAATTTTTTCATATACATGTTTAACTCTTTTCTCTAAAACTTCTTTACTCATTTTATCTAAAAACTTATCTAAATCACTTTCTTTATTAACATAAATATAATCTTCACATATCTTTGGAAACTTAACCGCATTAGTTATAACCGCGTTATATTCCTTACCTAGGTAATAAAACTTATGAGATTTTTCTACTCTTTTTTTCATTTTTAAATACATCTTAGTAATATAATCCATATTACTATTAATTAACTCTTTAATATATCCATCTGTAACAAAATAATTAGTAGTAACATAAATATTTAAATCCGGTTTAACTCTTATATAGGTATTCCTATTACTTTTCCTAACTATAATAACATCAACTAGTTCTCCATCAATTAATACTTTCATGACTTAAGTATAACATATAAACAAATAAAAATCTATTACAAATAGTAACAGATTTCTCTAATCAAGAGTATAAGTTTTTTCATTTCCTAATCGTTTGACAAAGTACATTAAGTCATCATGAGTAAGTTCTCCTTCAAACTTAAGTCTATTACTTCTTAGATAATTTAGATGCCTAATAACTTTATCATAAGTTTTATAGTCTTTAAAGTATTCATAAATAGTATCTAAAAGTTCTTTTAAAAGATAAAAGTTAGGTTTATGCATGCTACTAAAAAACTTTGAAAAATAAGGACCAGAACTACAATAAGAATATATATTAAGTATTCCATCTAAATTAATATATTTAAAGTTAAGTTCTTTTTTATCTACATATACATATTTACCGGTACTTACATTATAAAATTTATAAAATGCAGTATATTCTTTCCTCTTACTTAAAGAATAACCTCTTTCAATTAAAACAATAATATCTTTCATTTTTAACCACCCTTAAATAAAGTATACCATATTTGTTAAAAATAAAAAAGCACTTCCGTGCTTATTTAACGGCTTCTTTTTCCTTTTTTTCTTCTTTAACTTTAGGAAGTGGTACTACACCAAGAGTATAACCAATTGGTTCTAAAAGTCTAATAAGAGTATTTATTTGAGGACTATTTAAATTATTCTCAATTTTAGCAACAGTTTCTCTGATAATACCAGCACGTTCACCCACTACTCTTTGACTTAAATGCTGACTTTTTCTAGCAACAACAACTTGACGTATTACTTCCCTTTCAAGCTCGTTTAATTTTTCATCCCTTTTTATTTCTTCTTCGCTTTTAACGATATTTTCTTTCTTTGGTCTTCCCATTTTTCCTTCACCGATTACTATTGTACCAAAAAATTGTACAATGTCAACCTTTTTTATTAAATTTTTATACTTTATTTTATACAAAAGACTGCATAAAGAGGAATTGACTTAATATTATTAACAAAAACCTATAATTTCAAGGGTTTACAAAGAAATTTCACAAAAATCGGACGACTTTTTCTTGAAATTTCACAAAAATCGGACGACTTTTTGAAAAAATTAATTAAATTTTGAAGTTTATTTATCTTCGTGAATGTCATTTTTAGGTTTTTCTAAACCGTCTATTTTTATACCTTTCTTTTCAGCATAATCCCAAAGTGCAGCACGAATTGCTTCTTCTGCGAGTAAACTGCAATGAACTTTAACTGGAGGTAAACCATCTAACGCTTCCATTACTGATTTATTAGTAATTTTTAAAGCTTCATTTACACTTTTACCCTTAATTAACTCTGTAGCCATAGAACTAGTAGCTATAGCAGCACCGCAACCAAAAGTTTTAAACTTAACATCTTTAATAATTCCATTATCATCTATGTCAAGATATATTCTCATAATATCCCCACATCTTGCATTACCAACTGTTCCAACACCACTTGCATTCTCTATTTCACCAACATTTCTTGGATTAGTAAAATGATCCATTACTTTTTCTGAATACATATTAGTTTTCTCCTTTCTTAACAAAGTCTTCATATAAAGGACTCATACTTCTTAGATTACTTATAATTTCTTTTAAAGTATCAACTACATAGTCAATTTCTTCCATAGTATTATCATGGTTCATAGTAAGTCTTAAAGAACCATGCGCTATTTCATGTGGAAGACCTATTGCTAAAAGAACATGACTAGGATCCAAACTACCACTAGTGCAAGCACTTCCGCTTGAAGCACATATACCTTTAGCATCTAATTTTAAAAGCATTCCTTCTCCTTCAATAAATTGAAAACTAAAGTTTGCATTCCCTGGTAATCTCTTAATTCTGGAACCATTAAGTTTTGAATAAGGTATCTCATTAAGTACTCTGTCAATTAGACGCTCTCTTAAAGATAGAACATATTTGTTATTCTTTTCCATTTCATTAAATTTAAGTTCTGCAGCCTTAGCAAAACCAATTATACTAGGAGCATTAGTAGTACCAGCGCGTTTTCCTCTTTCTTGCATTCCACCATTAATTAAAGGTAAAATATTAACTCCTTTTCTAACATATAGAAAACCAATTCCTTTAGGCCCTTCTATTTTGTGTGCACTTGTACTAAGCAAATCTATATTCATTAGATTAACATCAATATTAACATTACCATAAGCTTGAACTGCATCTGTATGGAATATTATATTATGTTTCTTACAAATTTCTCCTATTTCTTTTAAAGGCATAATGCTACCTATCTCGTTATTAGCGGCCATTATACTTACCATAATAGTATCTTCTCTAATAGAGTTTTCTAGTTCATGTAAATCAATAATGCCATCCTTATCTACATTTAAGTAAGTAACTTCAAAACCAAGTTTTTCTAAATAATGACAACTTTCTAAAATAGCATGATGTTCTATTTTAGTAGTAATAATATGTTTACCTTTATTCATTCTTCCAATCATTATTTTTTTAATAGCCCAGTTGTCTGACTCACTTCCACCACTAGTAAAATAAATTTCATCTTTACTAGCATTTATTGTTTTAGCAAGAACTTCTCTTGCTTCTTCCACCTTTTTGCTGACTTCTCTTGATGAGGTATATATACTACTTGGGTTAGTGTAATATTCTGTAAAATATGGGAGCATTTCATCTAATACTTCTTTTCTAACCTTAGTAGTTGCAGCATTATCTAAATATATCATATTACTTCCTTTCCTTCATTAATATGCTCAAGACCATATTTAAGTATAACTTTAATATGATCATCACTTATACTATATAAAGCACTTTGACCGAATTTCTCACACTTAACGAGATTTAAATCTTTTAAATATTTGAGTTGGTGACTGATTAAAGAATGAGACTTATTTAAAGAAAGTGCTATTCCACTTACACATTTTCCCCCTGAAAGCAAGCTGTTTAATATCATAAGCCTAGTGGGATCACCAAAAACTTTGTAAAATTCACTTAATTTATTATAATCTTGTCGCATATATTCTCCTTATATGAATAACCATTCATACAATAAAATTATAAAACTATAAAAAAAACTTGTCAATACATTTTGACAAGTTTACAAAATAAATTAATATAAATTTAGCCACATATACATTCTACATAAGTATCATTTAAACATCTTACACAGCATAAGCAGTTAATGTTCATTGTGAATATTGAGTCTGTTCCAACATAAGGATAAGGACTACTTTCATCAGTGTTTTCAGCAAGTACTCTAAATGTACAGCAACATCCATCTACTTTTTCAACTCTAAATACATTCGAGCATCCTTCAGCACCAGTAGCATTACAATTAGTATTTGTTCTAGTAGTTGGCATGCTTAGTGGAGCGCCTGCACCTGAGCACATATAAAGCATTATAGGTCTTGTATTGCATACAATACAGTTGCTTCCTCCACCTAGTGCTGGTCTATCACAAGAGTTTAAACAATTATCTGGACAAGCATTAGATTGAAGTACATTAATTACTTGTAAAATCTCAGCTATGCAGTTGTTTTCACAAGTATCATTATTTTGCCCACACCTAGAACATCCAGTATTATTATTCATATAATTCACCCCTTCTTCATATTCACTAATAATTTATGTAAATAAATATTTTTTGTGAGTGAATTTAACCATTTTATCTAAAAGGTCTATTATTATTACTATTTCCAACTTTTAAAGTAGTATCATTTCTCCACTATTTAAATACATATAAAAATCTTTCAATTTAACACTAATTCTTCTTTTAGTAACAATTCCTTTGTATTTCTTTTTAACTTCTAAAAACACTTTACTATCTAAAGAAACTTTACCATAACTTCTAAGTCTTACCTTTTCCTTATATATAGGTTTATCATTACTTATTCTAATTAAGTCATCATTATAAGTATCAAAATAAATATTAGAAATATTACTTTTGTAGTATTCATCTTTAACTAAATATTTATTTAGTTTACTAATTAATAAATCATATTCATCTTGATTTAATAAGTACTTAGTTTCCTTCCTTTGAAATTTATTTATGTACACTTACCACCACCTCGTCTATAATTTTAGTATATTATATTGTTAGTTATGTGAAAGCATAGTGTAAATTAGGTGAAATATTTTTATTTATTTTTTTATATAATTATAGTATAATTTAATTAGGAGAGATTTATATGTATGGTTATGAATATTTAATAATATTAATTATTTTAATTCTAATATCTATTATAGTAATTAGAATAAATAGAAAAGACTTTGCTGTCAAAATAAATAAATTAGTTCAATATTTAGGTGGTAAAGATAACATCATAAGCGCTGAGAAAAACATGAGTAGACTAAATGTTAAAGTAAAAGATACTAGTTTAGTTAATAAAGATGCAATTGAAAAGATGGGGGCTAAAGGAATTGTTGAAATTGATAATGAACTTAAAATTATTTTAGGCCCTAATAGTGGTCAAATTAAAAAGTACATAAAAGACTTAAAGTAGAAAATTCTACTTTTTTTGTTTTTTTTCGACAAAATTCGACAAAATTCGACAAATATTTATGTTATTCTTATTATGGTGATTTTTTATGAATGTAATAGAAGATTTAATAATTAGTGCCTCACTCACTACATTTCCAGTGCTTTTATATGAATACTTTTCACTTTATAGAGAGAATATAAAGAAAGAAAAAAGTACTATTTTACTTAGTATTTGTTTATTTGTATCATTATTTTTAACTATGAACTACAAAGATAATATTAAAGTAGAATACCACTTAATAACACTAGTTTTACCTCTTATGATATCTTATTTAAATAATAAAGATAAGGAAGCTTTAGTAATAAGTATAATAGTATCTGAATATTTAGTTAATAAACTTGGCTTCAATTTATTATTTATAACAATATTTTTCTCTCTATTATATTTCGCATATAAATATTATAGTACTACCAATAAAAAATCTAATTACTTCATAAATATTTCCATATTATTAGTTGCTCTCATGTACTCTTCACTACTTATATTTGATTTTTCTCTTAATACCTTAACCCTTGCTTTCTTTGCTACTGTTAGTTATATTGTAATTATAAAGATAATTGACTATGGAGTGAAAGAAGCGAAAAGTGTTATAAATATGCATATGACTCTTAAAGATTTTGAAAGAGAAAAAAATATAAAACTAAATTTATTTAAAATTACTCATGAAATCAAAAATCCTTTAGCAGTAATTAAAGGTTATCTTGATATGTTTGATACTAAAAATGAAGAAAAAAGTAAGAGATATGTTAAGATAATTAAGGGAGAAGTAAATAGAACTCTTAATTTACTTCACGACTTTATGGAATTTACTAAGATTAAAATCGTTAGAAATGAGTTTTATATTGGAGATCTAATTGATGATGCAAAAGATGCTCTTGTACCTGTTTTTAATGCATTAGAAGTTAACTACTACTTTGAAACCGAAGATAATGCACTTGTAAGTTTAGATTATAATAGAATGAAACAAGTAATTATTAATGTAATAAAAAACGCGGTTGAAGCTTGTGCACCTTATAAAGGACAAGTTTCAACCACTGTATTTGTGGATAAAGAATTTTTATATATATTTGTTAGAGATAATGGAAGTGGTATGACTAAAGAAACACTTGATAATATAATGGAACCTTTTTATACAACTAAAGAAAAAGGTACAGGACTAGGAGTAAGTTTAAGTAAAGAGATTATTGAAGCACATAAAGGGACTCTTCTTTATGATAGTAAAATTGGTGAAGGTACTGTCTGTAAAATTACCTTACCTTTAAAAATAACTAATAGTAATAAGGACCATAATATGGTGGCCTAGGAGGATAATAATTATAGTTTGGTCTAGGTCCTACTGCAGCTACAGCAACCCCGCCTGTTAAAGCACCAAGTAAAAATGGAGCTGCAAAAGGAACAAACCTATTATCTTTTTTATAAGAATATCCTCTTCCATATAAATTATTATACATAAAAAACACCTCTTATTATAATATATGAGGCGTTTTAATTTTGTTCTGTGCTTTTTAACCTAATAAAATTAATACTAGGTCTATTATTAAATCTTAAACTGGTCTTTTTATTACCTAGTCCATTTGAAATAAATATTTCTTTATCATTTAAATTATAATAACCATTATAATATTTCACGCTACCGCTAAATTTATAAAATGGTCCATAGAAAGGAATATTTATTTCCCCTCCTAAAGTATTACCTGCTAAAAAAATATCAAAACTATAATCATTTATTTTATATAAAAGGTCACTTTCATGAGTAAAATATATCTTATAATATCCTTCGCAATCATTTATTTTATCTAAATTATATAGTGATTTATTATATGAATTAAATCCCATTAAACAAATTGGAGTAGTACTATCTTTGTATATTAAATCATAGTCGTTTTCGAGTAATATATAATCACTTTCAAGTAAAATATCTCTAACTTCTTCACTATCATTATCTCCAAGTACAAAGTATTTACCAAGTGAAGCATCAATATTTTTAAGTTCACTAACTAAATCACTTTTATTATCTAAGTACTTTAAATCACTAAGTAAATTACCTCCAAATATAACTATATCTGGATTTAGTTCATTAATTCTTTTAGCGATAAGTTTTAAAGTATCTAAATTAGTAGTAGAGCCTAAAAGTAAATCACTAAAATAAATAATTTTAGAACCACTTAAACTCTTAGGAATTTTATCACTTTTAACTAAATATTCTTTAACATTAATTCCAGATGTACCAATATATTTTGCATACATAAAAATGCTTATTATGAGTAATGTGAGTATAATTAAAATATTAATAAGTACACTTTTAAAACTTCTTTTTGGTTTTGTTTCTTCTTCCATTTTACACCTACTGAGCCATCATTATCAGACCATATACAAGAGTGTTATGCATCATATGAGCTACTACACTAGAAAATATATTATTACTTTTATTATACACTAGTCCAAAAGTATATCCTAAAGCACCATATGGAATTATATATAATAGTTCTAGAAAATTACCATCTTGTAAACCCGCTATTGTGTGAAGAAAACCAAATACTAAAGCACTTACAAGTGGAAAGAATTTATTTTTTCCAGTTACTTTTCTAAGGCCAAACCTAAATATCATTTCTTCAACAAAAGGCGCTACTACGGATATTGATAAAAATCCTATTACTGGATAAATCTTAAGAGAGTCTCTAACTAAATTTTCATTAGTACTTCCAGCATTATTTAGAATAAAAACATTTATTATTATATTACTAAATACCATTAATCCAAACCCAATACCCCAGTATTTTAAACTATCTGAAAAGTTACTTACTTTACTAAAATAATCTTTTAAATTCTTAAGTAGTTTATCTTTGTACATCATAAAATAAATAATAAGTACAAAGAAATTACCTAAGTAAACAGAAGTAGACTCAGGAAGTTTAAATACTTTAAAAATTATCATTCCTATCACTTGAGGCACTAAAATATATATAAATATAAGTACCAAGAAATCTAAAACATCTTTAATTTTATTTTTTACCTTTTCCATTATATTCACCTACTTCTATTTTACTATAAATAATAAAAAAAGAAAACTCCTATTATAAGAAGTTTTACATTTTTTCTACTTTAATAATTACTTTTTTACCTTTGCTAACTACTAGGTTATCAATTTTTACTATAAAGTTAGGATCTTCTACTTTTTCATTATTTACTTTTATACCACCTTGTTCAACTAATCTTCTAGCTTCACTTTTAGATGGTGCTAGTTTAGTACTAACTAATAAGTCAAGAATATTCATTTCATCAAATTCTACCTTTACAGTAGGCATATCATCATGAACTTTACCACTAAAGATTTCTTCACTTGTAACTCTAGCTTTTTCAGCTTCTTTCTCTCCATGTAAGTCCTTAACCACTTCAAATGCAAGAGCTTTCTGCGCTACTCTCTTTTCAGGTGCTTTATTTTGCTCCTCCATAATACTTTCTATTTCTTCTTTAGTTAGGAAAGTAAATACTTTTAAGTATTCCTCTACTTTAGTATCATCACTATTTAAAAGGTATTGGTAAATTTGATATGGACTAGTTTTTTCCTTATCAAGCCATAATGCATTACCTTCACTCTTACCAAACTTATTACCTTGTTTATCTAATATAAGTGGCATTGTAAAACCATAAGCCTCTTTATTTTCTATCTTTCTTATTAGTTCAATACCAGTAGTTATATTACCCCATTGGTCACTTCCTGCTGCTTGAAGTTCACAGTTGTATGTATTAAATAAATGTACAAAATCAAAACCTTGAAGTAATGTATAAGAAAACTCTGCATAAGTAATACCACTTTCAAGTCTTCTAGCAATTATATCTTTACCAAGCATATAATTGACATTAATATATTTACCAATATCTCTTAAGAAATCAAGTAGTGTTACATCCTTTGTCCAGTCATAATTATTAACTATTACAGCTCTGCCATCAAGCAATTTTTCAACTTGTTTTCTTAATCCTTCAATATTCTTTTCAACAGTTTCCTTAGCTATAATTTCTCTTTCAGCAGTTGGTCTAGGATCTCCAATTAATCCAGTAGCACCTCCAACTAATATAATTGGTTTACATCCATGTAAAGCAAGTCTCTTAGCAGTTACAAAAGAAGCATAATGTCCAATATGAAGGCTATCTGCTGTTGGATCTGTTCCAAGATAGAATGTAATATCACCTTTATTTAATCTCTCTTCAAGATCAGGACTACTAATATCCTTTACTACTCCTCTCCACTTTAATTCTTCAAAAAATGTCATAGTTTCTCTCTCCTTTCAAAAATAAAAAGGTGGTTACCAAAGGACTCCTAAGAGTGGTACCACCTTAATTTATACTCTTTACTATAACGCGTAACCATTAATTTCAAAACGTGTAATTCGTTTTCATATATTTAATTAACTTCCACCAACCGTTAACTCTCTGTGTACTAATATATGAAACTACTTCTTCGTTTCTCTTCAATTAATAAATAAATTCTAACACAAAATTTTATATTTGACAAGCCCCTTTAGTTATAAATTATTTCGTAAGGATTTTCTGGACTTCCATCTCCAAAGGATTGAGTATCTCCCTTAATGCTTATAACTGGTCGTACGCCGTACGAAAAGCTGACATTGCTGCGGTCGAGGTAGCCAGGGTTACCAGAACCGTACATAACCCCCACCATAACACCATTTAACATCCGGTTAGGCGAAAGCAACCACCACATACTACTTCCTGTTACACTTTCCCCAGCACTATTTAGATAATACCATGCATATGGACTTGTTAACTTTGTGTCATACATTCCTCCTGCATATGCTATTTCATCTGCTGTCATGAGGCCAACAGGGAATTCTAGTTTTGCTTCTGTATTACTTCCTGAAAATGCATCTTTACTATTTGTACAGTCATAGGTTGGTGTTTTATTTGTAACTAGTCTTGTGTATGCCGCATAGTATAAATCTGAACCAGTCACACTATATGTTCCTTCACCTATTTTTCTATCATTACAATATACTGCTTCTGTACTTATATATTTGGTATAACTCGATAGATTTGTACTATACCAATTATCTATATATGTTTTTAATGTACTATCATTTTCGTTTGTTCTGTTTGAAGCAAGTGTTCCGCTCGTTCCATACATATATCCTACATACATTGCATCATTATATGAACTATTAAATCCACTTGTACCTATATATCCACTTGTTGTATCAGGACTTGTTCCTGAATACAAAAGCCTTACACTTCCATCATGGTTTGTTCTTATTATTCTCCAGTAAAAGCCTCCGAATTTAACCCAATTGTTTTGTGCATTTCCTGCAAAGTAATACACATTTTTAGCAGAACTCCCAGCTATGCTCTCAGTTGCTTTGTATAAAGTTCCTGTGTTAGTAGTTGTAAATGTTGCCCTGAATGATTTTCTTGTTTGTATTGTTGGATTGTCAGATAGCAATTTATTGTATAAAGGAACAGGTTTAGCAGTTCCTTTTTCAATAAACAAAGTACCACTTAACTTTTTACCCATATCATCACTTTGATCTTCAGTTGTACTATTTTCATACTTAAATTCTGCACTATAGGTATGAGTTGCTCCTTTTGCTATCTCAACACTATATGCAAGTACTGTGTCTGCTACACTAGTGCTTTTCGGTACATCTGCAAAGTCACTCATATTGTATCCACCGTCTGCAGAAGTTATTTTATATTGTAAATATCCTGTAGTTACAAAAGTATTTACTAAATTTTTTATAACTATTCATTCTTTACAGTGAAAGTATTTACTCCACTACTCCATCCTGGTTCTATCTCTGTTCCTGCTATAGTGCCACTTCCATTAGTAAATATTATTTTTAAATCTGTACTTTCTACAGATATATTTTTACCTGTTCCAAATATTTCTGTTGTAAAGTATGCTAGTGTTACAGATAATACTACTACTAACAAACTTCCTAATATTATAATTAATTCTTTCTTCTTTTTCATATAGACTTCCTTTATTTTTTATGACTTACTATTTATTTATAAAGTTAACTGATATGGATTTGAAGCAGTACCATCTCCTGAAGAAACTTTAACTGTTGACTTAACTGAGATAACTGGTCTAACTCTTCTAACACCATGTACGAAACCATCATCTAGAATTCCTGGGTAATTTGAACCACCTACAACCATTGAACGAGCTGATGTTTCATCACCACTCCAGCGGTATGGAGATAAAAGCATCCAATATGTTGATCCCATTATACTACTGCCTGCACTGTTAAGATAGAACCAAGCTGATGCGTTATTTGTGCCATATACTCCTCCTGCATAAGCAACTTCATCTGCTGTCATTAAGGCAATTGGATACTTTAGTTTTGCACTTGAATTACTTCCTGAAAATGCATCTCCCTGTGTAGTACAATCATATGTTGGAGTTTTATTTGTTGTTAATCTTGTATAAGGTCCAAAGTAGAAATTTGTACTTCCTGTATTGTAAGTTCCACTTCCTATATTTCTATCATTACAGTATACTGCTGTAGTACTTAAATAACTTGCATAACTAGTTAAGTTACTTTCATACCATGTATCTATTGCTTTTTTTATTGTGCTATCATTAGTATTTGTTCTATTTGATGCAAGGCTACCTGTCGTTCCATACATATATCCTACGTACATTGGATTATTTACTGTATCACTAAATGCAATAGATGCTGAATTTATGTAACCCGCTGTTGTATTATGACTTGTCCCTGAATATAGCATTCTTACACTTCCATCTGCATTTGTTCTTATTATTCTCCAGTAAAAGTTAGCAAATTTAACCCAGTTATTTGTAGTATTTCCTGCGTAATAGTAAACTGTTGTGCTTGAAGTATTATGTACATTCTTTTCAGTTGCTTTATAAAGAGTTCCAGTTGTTGTACTTGTAAGTACATCGCTAAATGAACTTCTAGTTGATTTAGTTGGATTGTCTGCTAAAATTATATTATATAAAGTTGCAACAGGAAGTGTTACTGTACATGTACCATCTTTAGTTATATTACTAACTGTAAGTGTTGATCCACTTACACTTCCTGTACCTGAAGTACAAGTTACAGTTGTGCCTTTTACTGTATAACCTGAATTAGCTGTAATAGTATAAGTAGTACTTTTACCATATGCTACATATCCTCCACCAGTTACACTGCCATTACTAACAGTTACATTAACCTTATGTAATTTAACCCACCCTGCATATATTGTTTTATCACTTTTTTCACTTAATATACTTGCTGAAGTATATTCGGATATTTTTCTATTTTCTCTTTTACCATAATCTAAATAATGAGTATATAAACTATTTTCATTATGTCCAAATGCAGTATTTAAATCAGAATAAGTATCTGCATAAAAGTATAGTGGATGTTCTTTATATTCTAAGCTATACCATCCTAAAAATGCATATCCATCTCTTGAAGGTGTCGGCAATGTACCAAAAGTTTCTTTATATCCCATATTTTTAGTAGAAACAGTTCCTGAAATATCTATGTTTGAAAATGTATATGTTTTATTAGTACCATTAACATCTAAACGAAGCCAATATGTTCCTGTTACGGTTGGAGTAAATTTAAAATTTTTATTAGAAATCATATGATAATATGTATTATATGCTCCATTTAACATTAAGAATGCTTCAACGGTACTTGTCCCTGGATTAGTACCCCACACACCATTAGTATCACAATTAAAAGTATAAGTTTTATTTGCTTCTAAATATACTCTTGCATTAATGAAACCATACCCATCATCACTTTTTCCAGTAACTGTAACAACCTTATCTTTTACAGTATAAGTCATATATTCTGAGGTAACATTACTTACATCATCTAGATTATATACTAGATTATTTGTACTATAAGTAAGAACATATACTCCCTTTTTAAAATTCATTGTACAATAATCAGGCATTTTTACATTAGATAGACTAATACTACTGTCATCTCTATTAAAAGTAGCAGTAGTGCCATTCTTACAAGTAATACTTTCTACTTCATAAGCTTCGATTAGATCAGCATAACTTAAATCAGTTTGTTCTCCTTCTAAAGTATAAGCCTCTATTCCATCAGGTTTTTTAATTAGTTCTTTAATAGAAACTCTTTCTTCATTACTTTCTTTATTATTATCTTTTAGTATAAAAGATAATGTTAAATTAATAGTTAAAACTAAAATAGTAATAAATATAATTAATTTTCTTTTCATAAAAACCTCTTTTCCTTTAATACACACCAAAAAGAGATAGGGTTATCCTATCTCATTAAAGCACATGAAAAACTTAGAGGTTTACTAGTTATTAATAGTAACCCCCCCCCCTAGTACTTTATTTTGTACAAGAGTGTCATTGCTTTTCATGTTCTGTCTCTCCTTTGTTTTTTTGAAATATATGTACCATATTGTGCACATTATATTTCTTGTATTTTCTTACAATAAAATAATACCACAAAATTTTATTATTTACAAGATTTATTTTTTGTACTTTTTGTGGTACTAATATATATTGATTTTTAAAATTGAAATGCCTCTTAAAAACTTTTTATTTTTTGTTTTATATTCTTCTTGATTTATCCATCTTCATATGTTATATTTAGTTCATGAGTATTACCTAGTGGTTAGGTGTTCTTACCTCAGTCCGACAATTTTTTATAAATTTAGGAAAGCGGGGTAGTCTGTATGAAGTATAGAAAAGGAGATCTTTTTTGTGCAGTACCTAGTTGTACTAGTTGTGATTATAGCAGTGCTAGATCTCTTCTTGAATTCAAACCAAAAGTAGTTATTATCTCAATAACGAAAAAAAGAATACCGATCAACTTGATACGGTATTCGCTTAGAACACATATGGACTGAGAGAATACCTAACGAGCCAAGCTAGGTAATGCTCTTTTTGTTTGTCCTTTAATATTATATGTCGTTTCGACAATTTAATTATATCAAATTATTTTTTATTTTTCAAGTACTTTATATTGTACAGGATATTAAGCATCTTCTTTTTTAATATCTAATATATCATATAAATACTTCTTACCATTATAAGAATTTCTTATTAGTAAGACTGCATTATAAATGGTTTCTTCTTTATCTTTTAAAGAAAATCTAATTTTATATCTATAGAAACCATATTTAGCATCATAAGTGTGTTTATCTTTCTTAATATTTATTATTTCTTTATCTTTACCTAAAAGTATTAATTCTTTTAAGTAATTAGAAAGAATACATTTAACTTTTTTTAATTCTTTAGAAAGATTTCTAGTATTTTTAGAATATATATATTCATTACTAACTTTATTATCTATTAAAACATTATAAGAACTTTCTAAGTTCTTATAAGTTTTATTTTTTTGACTTTCAATTATTCTTTTTGCTTTCTTTTGACTACTATAAATATCTAGATTATCAAAATCATCATCTGTTATTTGTAGTCTGTTAGTACTTCCATCTTTATTATATACTTCTTTGCTTTCCTCTAAAGATAAATTAAGTAAACTTACTTCAAGGATATTAACTAAATACTTAATAGTTCCTTTTCCTTTTCTTTGAATTTAGTTTCTACTAAATCATTATATTTATCTATTAATTTTTGAACTACTTCTAGACTTCTTTTTTCTTCATCTTCTGACATTTCACTTTTCTTAATAGAATTATTAAAATCTTGTCTAACATTTCTTAAAGCTATCCTTGCTTCTTCAGCCATATCTTTAACTTGTTTAACATAGTTCTTTCTTGTTTCTTCTGTTAACTCAGGAATAGTTAAGAATATTACTTCTCCATTATTATTAGGAGCCATTCCTAGTTCAGCAGCATATATAGCTTTTTCTATTTCTTTAAGTAAACTTTTATCAAAAGGTTTAATCATTAATTGTCTAGCTTCAGGTACACTTACTGTTGCAACGGCATTTATTGGAGTTGGTACTCCATAATATTCTACCATTACTCCATTTAAAATGTTAGGATTTGCTCTTCCTGCTCTTACAGTAGTAAATCTAACCTCTAAGTTTTCAATTACTTTTTCCATCTTTACTTTTACATCATTTTCATTAAACATTTCCTTCACCTATTTAAATATATCATAAACTTTATTTTGGGTCAATATAAAAACCAGAATTACTTCTGGTTAAAAATCTCTATTTCTTAAAAATGGTGGTAAATCGTCATCATCATCTAAAGTTTCAACTTTTTCAGTTGGTTTGTCATAAGATTTATAAAGTGGATCACTTTCATCTTCAAAACCAGTTGCAATTACTGTAACAATTGCTTCATCACTAAGTGCTTCATTTACTACAGCACCAAATATAATATTGATATCTGTATTAGCAGCAGCACGTATAACTTCAGCAGCATCTTCAGCTTCAAATAGTGTTAAACTATTTCCACCAGTAATATTAATAATACAGTCAGTAGCGCCGTTGATAGTAGTTTCAAGAAGTGGACTACTTACTGCTTGTTTAGCAGCTTCAATCGCGCGGTTTTCTCCAAAACCTACACCAATACCAATAAGAGCTTGTCCTCTGTTTTCCATAATTGCTTTAACATCAGCAAAGTCTAAGTTAACTAGTCCTGGAACACTTATTAAATCACTTATAGATTGAACACCAAGACGTAAAACATTATCTACTTCTTTAAATGCATCCATCATAGGTGTAGATTTATCAATGATATCTCTTAATCTATCATTTGGTATAACTACGAATGTATCAACATGTTTTTTTAGTTCATCAAGTCCTAAAAGAGCATGATCCATTCTCTTCTTTCCTTCAAACTTAAATGGTTTAGTCACTATAGCAACTGTAAGAGCCCCAAGACCTTGTGCTATTTCAGCTATAACTGGTGCAGCTCCTGTACCAGTTCCTCCTCCTAGTCCACAAGTAACAAATACCATATCAGCGCCTCTTAGAGCATCCTCTATTTCATTTCTACTTTCAAGTGCAGCTTCTCTACCAACTTCAGGATCAGCTCCTGCACCTAAACCATCAGTAATTGATGCACCTATTTGAAGTTTAGTTTCAGCCTTTGAAGTATTTAAAACTTGTAAATCAGTATTAGCAACAATAAACTCAACACCTTTAAGTCCTGACTCAATCATCCTATTAACGGCATTACATCCGCCTCCACCAACACCTATTACTTTAATTTTTGCTATTTGTAGCATTTCTAACGAACCTTGCATATTTTAACCTCCTAATTATCAAAAAAGTAACTATAAACTTTTCCGAGTAAACTACTTTCATTTATTTTTTTCTTATCACTAAATAGCCCACCTTGTTCTTCTTCACTTATAGTAGTAGCAAATTTATTTCTAAACTTAAGTTTCTCATGATAAACTTTAATTGCTCCTAAACCAGTACTATAGATATTATTCCTACACCCTAGTTCTTCTACTTTACTTGGCACCTTGTTCTTACCAAAGATTTCTTTGAAAACACTTTCAAAGCCATCTATCTCGCTAGTGCCTCCTGTAACTATTATATAACTAATTTCCTCTTTTGTTAAGAAATTTATTTGTTTTTTTGAAAGTTCTAGTATTTCTCTTATTCTAGAATAAACAATATCACTTACTTCATATTGATTAATCTTAATTCTTTCATTACTTTTTGTAAGAGTTTCAACTACTTCACTAGTACTTGCTTTAGCCCTGCTAGCAAGTGCAAATTTCTCTTTAATTTTCTTGCTATCATCCAAACTAATATCATAAATATAACTAATATCTCTATCTATATTTCTAGAACCTATGTCAAGTACTTCAGTACTAATAAGTATATTTTCCTTTATAATACTTATTTCTGTCTTATTAGATCCAATATTTATAACTGCTGTACTTTTCTCATTATTTTCTTCATTCTTAAACTCAAAATAATCACATAATCCACCAAATACTAAATCAACTACTTTAACATCCATCTTTTCAAGTAAATCTATTGTTAGATAAATATTCTTTTTAGGAATTAAGCCCAAAAGTGAATTAACTGATAATCTATGAGCCTCCATTCCTTTAGGATCCTTAACTGAACTTGTTTCATTAATTATAAATTCCTTTGGAGTAACACTTACAAGTTCTAAATTAGGACTAACCCTGTTAAATACACTTGCTTGAAGTGCCTTAGTAATATCATCTCCATTAACAAAATTATCCTCTCTATCAATAGTAGTATACCCTTCACTCTTAACAAATGATGCAAAGTATGAAGGTACTACTAAAACTACTCTAGTTAATTTAATACCAAGAATACCTTGTGCTTTTTTAAAAGCTTCTTTAATAGAAGAATAAGCTTCTTCTTCATTAACAATAATTCCCTTTTTAATACCTTTGCTCTCTACTTTAGAGCACGCTAAAACAAATAACTTACCTCTATGAATTTCTCCAACAATAAGTTTAATGTTAGAAGAACCAATATCTAAACTAGCTATTATTTGCTTCATATTACACTCTCCATATTTTTTGTTCTAAACTAATTATAACAAATAATTAATAAAAAGTAAAAACAAAATAGATTATTTTTTAATACATTTTTTATAATACTTACAAATTTCTTTAAAAGGACACTCTGTACATAAAGGATTTCTACTAGTGCATTTATATCTACCAAATAAAACTAATCTATTATGTAGTCCATCCATATCATACTTACTAAATCTATTTGTTATCTTCTTTTCTACTTCTAGTGGTCCGTCACTTTCTTTAGCAAGCCCTAGTCTTTTACTAACTCTTAATACATGAGTATCAACTGCTATTACCTTCTCACCAAATAAATTAGCAAGTACAACATTTGTAGTTTTTCTTCCAACTCCAGGAAGACTTTCCAAAATATTTCTGTCACTCGGAAAATATCCGAGTTCTAACAAAGAAGAAACAATTCCTTTAAAATTCTTAGCTTTAGTCTTATACATTCCAATAGTTTTAATCATTTCTTCTATCTCTTTAACACTTAAATTATTAAGTTTCTCTAAACTGTCATATTTTTTATAAATTTCACTTGTTACTAAATTTACTCTTTTATCAGTTGTCTGCGCACTTAACATAGTACTTAAAAGCAGTTCATAATCTTTATTATATATAAGTTCACATTTAGGACTAGGAAAAAGAACCCTTAACCCATCTAAAATAATCTCTTCTTTATTCATCGCTATCATGAAGCCAGTCATAATCAAAAAGTTCTTTATATTCTTCTTTAGGCTTTTCTCCTTTCTTAGTCCATTCATAAAGTATTTTATCAATATACCTTAAATTACTAACTCCATTTATAACCGCTTCTCTTAAAGCATTTAAAATCATCCCTTCATCTATTCCTAAATTTAACCATCTATTTATAGTTTCATACTCAATTGGACTTAAACTTCTACCAAATTCACTTTCAAACTTAGAATAAATATCAGTATTAATTTCTTTCTCTTCTTTAGAATTCATAATTAATTTATCATAAAGTATATCAAGACTAATACTTTCACTTACTTTACCATTTTCTTTAATTACTTTAACTTCAATTAAACCTTTAGTAATAAGACTACTATATGTATTAAGTATATCTTCTTCACTAAAATTTAAAGCATTCTTTACTTTATTTAAATCAAGAGCTTTTTCTTCATTAATAAAATAAATAAGTAAAAGTAATTCATCAGTACTTAAATTAAGACTTTTAATACCTTTTAAAACATTACTATTAATTAAATAATTCTTTTCCTTATAAATTAATCTAATATCATTCATAACTCTTTAACCTTTCTATAATACTTTCCTTTTCATTCTTTAACTTTCCAGTTACTATCTCTTTTTCTAACTTATGAAGAATACTTCCCAGTTCCCTCCCAGGTTTAATGTTTAAAAGAGATAAAACTTCTTCACTTTTAATATTAATCTCTATTATACTATTTATTGGTAAATTAGTATACATTAAATTTATCTTTTCTAGTGGAATGTTTAAAACTAAAGCAGCACTAGAGCTTATAAAAAGTCCATACTTATAAACATCATAAATACCAATATTTCCTTTTTTAATTAATTTCTTAACACTTTTAATTTGTTCCTTTTCTAACCTTGTAAAAGGTAAATTTTTAAACTCTAATTGTGCATAGTTAGAAATTAAATTATCTACTGGGTTAAAAGTATTTATTTTAATACCTAAATATTCTTCTAAATTATAATCTTTAACAAAGTTAATAAATCGAGTGCATTTTTTAGACTTAAATAACTTATCAAATTCTTCTTTCTTTTTATTACTATTAATTAGTTCAAAATCTTTCTTATTATGTTTTATATAATCAATAATGCTTTTATCAAGGTTCATCTCAAGTATAGACATAAATCTAAGTCCTCTTAAAAGCCTTGATGGATCTTCTTTAAATAATATCTTAGGATCTTTTACTGGTCTAATAATATTACTCTTTATATCTTTAATCCCACCCATTATATCAATTATATTATATTCTCTGTCCATCACTATTGTATTCATAGTAAAATCTCTTCTTTTTAAATCTTCTTCTAAACTATCAATATATTCTATTTTAGTAGGCTTACCATTTTTATAAGAAAGCTCTCTTCTAAATGTAGTAATATCTACTATATTATTATGGGCATTTATTTTAACAGAACCATATTCATTATTAACCGTTTTAACATTAAAAAGTTTACTAACTTCCATTGGAGTAGCATTAGTTATAATATCAACATCTAAACTTATACTTTTAATTAAGTAGTCTCTAACACATCCACCTACTAAATAAGCCTTATAACCATTATCATTAAGCACTTTTAAAATATTCAAATAATTCTTATCCATAATTTACTAGAGTGACAAAAAAAAAGTCAAAAAAGACTTTTTAGTTTAAAGCATCTTTAAGTTTGCTTCCAGCTTTAAAACTAGCAACAGTTTTAGCAGCTATTTTAAGTGGTTTTTTAGTTAAAGGATTAATTCCTTCTCTAGCAGCTCTTTTTTTAGCACTAAAAGTACCAAATCCTACTAAAGTAACTTTACCTTCTTTCTTTAAACCAGTTTGAATTCCTTCTAAAGTTGCCTCAAGACTTCTTGTAGCATCAGCTTTAGAAAGCCCAGCCTTAGCTGCTATAAATTCTACTAATTCAGTTTTAGTCATCTCATTACCTCCATAATTTATATTTTTAAGCATACTATGCTTACATCTTCATTTTACTATAAAATAACAATTTTGCAAATGTTTTTTTAATATTTTTTATATTTTTTTCACTTTTAGTATTTTCTATTGTACAAAAAACATATTTTTTTTATTTCTATGTATATTTCTTTTAAGAAATCATATAGTTAAGTGAATATAAAAGGAGTGAAAAAAATGGATAAAAAAGAAATACTAGAAAGCATTTCTAAAAAAGGTAATGGTGAAATATACCTTGGTGTAGTTGGCGCAGTTAGAACTGGTAAGAGTTCATTTATTAAAAAAGTTATAGAAACTTTAGTTGTACCAAACGTAGAAGATGAAAACGAAAGAAAAAGATGTTTAGATGAAATTCCACAGACATCTAATGGTAAACAGATAATGACAGTCGAGCCAAAATTTGTACCTTCAAGCGGCGCTAATATTAAAATTGAAGAAATGACTACTAATATTAAACTAATAGACTGTGTTGGTTTTGTAACACCAGATGCAAAAGGTTATACAGATGAAGAAGGTCATGAAAGGATGATAAAAACACCTTGGTTTACAGAAGATTTACCATTTGTAGAAGCTGCAAGTATTGGTACTGAAAAAGTAATTAAAGACCATAGTACAATAGGAATTGTTGTGACAACAGATGGTTCTATTCTAGAAATGGATAGAGATAATTATATAAATGCTGAAGAAAAAGTTATTAATGAACTTAAAACTATTAACAAACCATTTATAGTTATAATGAATAGTACTCATCCAAATAGTGAAAGCACTAGGGCACTTTCAAGTGAATTAAAAGAAAAATATAACGTGCCAGTAATTCCAGTAAGTATTCCAGACATGACAGAAAAGGAAATAATAAATATACTAAAAGAAGCACTTTATGAATTCCCAGTAGAAGATATAGAAGTAAAAATACCAGACTGGGTAGATGTTCTTGATATGAATAGTCCTATTAAAAGTACTTTCATAAATGCTATGAAACAAAGTGTAACAAGTGTTGATAAATTAAGAGATATAGAAAACATAAATTTAAACTTTGAAGAAAATGATATTATAAGTAATGCATATATATCTAATTTGAATACTAACACCGGAGAAGTCACAATTAATTTAGAAGCACCAGAAGAATTATTTAACATTGTTTTAAAAGAAACTATGGGAAAAGAAATAACTAGTAAAGCCGATTTACTAAGAATATTTAAAGACTTTAGTGAAGGTAAAAGTGAGTATGAAAGTGTTAAATCAGCTTTAAAACAAGTTTACTCTACTGGTTATGGAATTGTATTCCCAAGACTAGAAGATATGAAACTAGACTCACCAGAAATAATTAAACAGTCAGGTAGATATGGAGTTAAATTAAAAGCTATAGGTAGTTCAATACACATGATTAAAGTAGATGTAGAAAGTACATTTGAACCAATAATTGGAACAGAAATGCAAAGTAAAGAACTAATTGATAACTTAATGAAAGATGGTAACAATGATAGCATTTGGAAAAGTGAAATATTTGGTAGAAGTTTAGAAGTAATTGTACAAGAAGGAATACAAGCTAAACTAAACTTAATACCTGATAGTGTTAGATATAAACTTGCTAGTACTGTAACTAAAATTGTAAATAAAGGAAGTAATAACTTAATTGCTATTGTTTTATAGCAATTTTTTCTTTATAATTAATTATAGGAGGTGTGATTTTGAAAACTACAATTGATATGTATGACATTGTTGATGGAGGATTTAGTCAACCTAGCAGTGCAGCTTGGGGTACTATAGCTTTAATATTAGCTATTATTGGAGGAATATTAGTATATTTCTTATTTCTAAAAAAAGATAATGAAAATAAGTTTACTGGTTTTAAAAAATACTTATATGAATTCTTATCTTTTAAAAAGATGTGGCTAGAAACTATTCTAAAAATATCTTATTTAATTATAACTATTTATCTTTCATTAATGTCATTTGAATTAATCAAAACTAGTTTCTTACTATTTGTTTTAACTTTTGCACTTGGTAATCTTATTGTAAGAGTAATATATGAGTTATCACTTTTATTACTTACTATATGCAGAAATACTACTGAAATTAATAAGAAACTTAAATAAAATTCAATAGCTTATAAAGTTAGAAATTGAATTTAAATAATAAAGGAAGTAAAAACTTAACATGATTAGTTAAGCTTTTACTTCCTTATTTTTCTCCAAAAATTTTTTCAAATACAGCTTTTGCTTTTCCTTCATCAATTGGTTTCTTTAAATAACCATCATATGGTGCTGGGTCATAGATATCTTCCCAGTCTTCAGCACTACAAACTACAATTGGGATATCGCTAAATGTTCTAATTTCTTCAAAAAGTTTCTTACCTGTCATATCGCACTTATAAAGATTATTTGTAATTATCAAATCATACTTATCTTGATTTTCTCTAAATTCCTTTAAAACATCAGAACTATAATCGATAACATTTACATCATGCCCCATACCTCTAAGAGTTCTTGCATTTATAATAGCCATTTCAGTATTGTAACAACCTAAAAGAATTCTTAATTTCATTTTCTCTCACCCTTTCGACCTCAAATATTTACTACTAGAATATTATAACTTACTATGTAAATAAAGTCTACACAAATTTTAAAAAGTTACATCTAACTATACACATATTGTATATTTTTTAATTTTTTGTGCATACTGGTACTGGCTGACTACATTATTTTTAATGTTTTTATGAGAAAATGAGTATGGTGAAAATTATGGCTTATGAATACAAGGAGTTTGACTTTAATAAAGATATCAAAAAAATAGTCGCTCTAAATATTAGAAAGTATAGAAAACTAAAAGGCTATACGCAAGAAGAACTTGCTCTTTATACAGATAGAAGTTTTGAATTTATAAGAAGAATAGAAAGCGAACAAGGAAGAAGAGGATTCTCGGTTGAAACTTTATGGAGAATAGCAATGGTACTTGAAATACCAATGGATAATCTATTCAAAGATGATGTCATAGAAGAAAATTAAAATAGTAGCTGGGCTACTATTTTTTTAACACTTACTAATTTGTACTAAATCTACTTCTACAGGAGTTTCTTGTCCAAATAAATCTATTAATACATTTAATTTTTCGTTTTCTAGATCTATAGACTGAACTTTACCATACATACCTGTAAATGGTCCATCAACTATTTTTACTGAGTCTCCTTCGTTTAAATCAGTTTCAATATCAAGTCTACTAATTCCTTCATTTACTAAAATTTTATCTATTTCTTGAGGTGATAAAGGAATAGGTTTTGCACCCTTACCACTTGATCCAATAAATCCTGTTACACCTGGTGTATTTCTAACTGCATACCAAGCTTCATCACTCATTATCATTTCAACTAAAACATACCCAGGAAACATCTTTTTAGTCTTTTCTTTTTTTACTCCATCTTTAATTTCTACTTCAGTTGTTTCAGGAACAATAACTCTAAAAATATTATTTTCCATCCCCATTGAGTCTTTTCTCATAAGTAAATTTTCTTTAACTTTGCTTTCATGTCCAGAATAAGTATTAACAACATACCATAATTTTTGATTATCCATACTAGCTCACTAATCCTTTCAAGAATGTAAATAACACATCAAGTAAATAAAAATATAATCCAAAGAATACCATTAAAGTAAGAACCATAACAGAATACTTAACCATATCTTTACTGCTAGGCCATCTTACCATTTTTCTTTCTTTGTCTACTCCTTTAAAAAATGATTTAATTTTCATCAAATAACCTCCATTTTGTCTTATAAAAAAAACACCTATGTGTTTCAGTAATTTAAATATACTACAAAATCAAATAAAATTCAAGTATTTTGTGTAACTTTTTAGCATAAAAAAGGCATCTACAAAATAAATGCCTTTTTAAATTATCTCTTACTAATTTCTTCACTTACAATTTTATTAACTAAACTAGGGTTAGCTTTCCCCTCGCTTAGCTTTAAAGTTTGGCCTATAAAGAAACCAATTAAGTTAGTTTTACCACTTTTATAACTTTCAAGTTCTTTAGGATTATTATCGATTACTTCATTAACTAGTTTTCTTATTTCTTCTGAATCACTTATTTGTTCTAGTCCCTTTTCTTTAACAATTTCTTCTGGTGTTTTCTCTTCTTCTAAAATATAAGTAAAAACACTTTTTGCTTGTTCTGTACTTATTCTTCCCTCTTCTATCATTTTAACCATATTAACTAGATGTTCTGGCTTAATAAATACTTCATCTATAGTTTTATTAGTTTGATTTAAATATCCGAGTAGTCTTGTAGTAATCCAGTTACTAACGGAAACTGGATTTGCGTTTAACGATAAACATCCTTCATAAAAATCACTTATTTTTTTATCTTTAATTAAAACTTTAGCATCTTTTTTATTTACACCTAGATTAACATACTTATTATATCTTTCAAAAGGTAAAACAGGAATGTCTTTTTTTATTTCATCAATAAAATCACTCGATAGTTTAACAACTGGTATGTTAGGTTCAATATAATATCTATAATCAATTGCATCAACTTTATCTCTCATTGAAACTGTTTTCTTTTCTTGGTCCACCCATCTACGAGTTTCTTGTTTAATAACTCCAGCATTCATTAAAACTTCTTCTTGTCTTTTTATTTCAGAAATAATTACTTCTTTAACTGTGCTAAAGGAATTTATATTTTTTATCTCACTACGAGTTCCTAGTACATTAGATCCTTTAGGTTTTAAAGAAATATTAACATCTACCCTAATTTGACCTTTCTCACTACTTGCTTCACTTACATTAGTATATTTAATAATATTTCTTAAATTTTCTAAAAATTCAATTACATCATCTACTCCAGTAAACACAGGTTCAGTAACTATCTCAATTAAAGGTACTCCTGCACGGTTATAATCAAGTAAACTGTAATCATCATAATGCGCCATACTAGCTGAGTCTTCTTCTAAATGAATTTGATGTATTAAACATCTTTTAACTTCTCCATTAACTTCTATATCAAGATATCCATTTTTCCCAAAAGGTTTAGTCATCTGTGTTATTTGGTATCCTTTAGGTAAATCAGCATAATAGTAGTTTTTTCTATCAAACATTACAACATCTGGAATTTCACAGTTTAAGGCAAGTGCTAGTTTTATAGCTTTTCTAACTCCTTCTTTATTTACTCTTGGCAAAGTACCAGGAAAAGCCAAATCAATAACACTTATATTTTCATTAGGATTAGTATTATAACTATTACTGCTTCCTGAAAACATCTTACTTTTAGTATTAAGTTCTGTATGGACTTCAAGTCCAATAGTAGGTTCAAACATATTAAATAACCTCCTTTATCATGTCTTTATAAGGCATTGTGCTTTCTATAGAATAAGCAATATTTAAACATTTTAAGTCTTCTCTTTGTTTACAAGTTATTGATAAACCTATTGGCATATCATTTACAAAGCCACATGGAATAGTAATACTTGGATATCCTCCAAAGTTTCCAATATCCAAATGATTTTCTAGAAGTAAATACTCACTACTTAATCTATCAGGCTCATTTGTAGGATTAATCTTAGGCGCTACTGTACCGGTTGTTGGAAGAATTAAAGCATCATGCTCACTTAAAAGTTCATTTATTTTAGTAACAATCATATTTCTTGCCCTTTTAGCATTAATAAATAATCTCTCTTGATTTTCTCTTTCAAGAATATAACTACCTATTACAAATCTTCTTTTAATCATTTCAGCAAAACCTTTAGTTCTAGTATTAATCATTATTTCTTCAGGAGTTTTGCCTTCCATTTTATTTCCAAAGATAAAACCAGTTAAATTACTATTGTTACTAGTACTTTCAGCACAACTTATTATAAAGTATATAGGATAAATACATTCAAGTAGTTTTTTATCTATACTAACTTCTTCTACTAAAGCTCCTCTTTCTTTTAAATCATTTACTTTTTCATAAAAATTATCAAGTATCTTAATGGTCTCTTCATTATTAACATTTTCTTTATCTACTATTTCTTTTATATAGAATAACTTCTTACCTTTTAAATCATTAACTAAATTATCACTATAACTAATATTATCATCTTCTAAAGTAGTCATATCCATCTTATCTTTTCCCTTTAAAACATCAACTACTATAGCAGCATCAAGAACATTTCTAGTAATAACTCCTACATGATCTAAACTACTTGCAAAAGGAAATAAACCATATCTACTTATTCTTCCATATGTAGGTTTGAAGCCTACTACTCCGCAGTAACTAGATGGTTTTCTAACTGAATCACCTGTGTCACTTCCTATACTAAAAGGAACTAAATTAGCAGCAACACTTACTACACTTCCGGCAGAACTTCCGCCTGCAATTCTAGTTGTATCATAAGGATTTCTAACTATACCAGTGTGTCCAGTTAGTCCACTTCCTCCCATAGCCAGTTCATCTAAAACAGTTTTACCTACTAAGGCTGCCCCACTTTGCTTTAGTTTTTTATATACAGTACTATCAAAAGGTGGTACATAATCTTTAAGTATATTACTAGAACCTGTTGTAAGAATACCTTTTGTACTAAAGTTATCTTTAATTGAATAAGGTACTCCATTTAACTTACTTTCACTATCAAGACTTATATATTCATCCATAATAGTTACATATGGATTTAATTTTTCCATGGCACTTTTAGACTTATTTACTGCATCTTGCCATAATTCCTTACTAGAAGTTCCATTTTCAATTTTATCTTTATATTCTAGAATATTCATTATTCCACCACCTTCGGAAGTTTAACTCTGTTACTTTCTTTATCTTTTGTATTCATAAGAGCATCTTCTACACTTAAACTCATGTCAACTTCATCACTTCTTAAATAAGATTCCTCTAAAGGAAAAGGAAATGACATAGGTTCATAATCCTTTAATCCTTCTATTTCACTTATTTTATCAACTTGTTTAAATAGGATTTCAAATTCATCTTGTAGAGTTTTATATTCACTTTCTTCCATGGTAAACTCTAACTTTTTAGAATAATCTTTTAATTTATCTATTGGTATCATTTTTTCCTCACTTCCATACATTTAAATAATATCACAGTTAAAAGAAAATATAAAGAAAAAAAGCAAATATTTTTGCTTATAAAATCTAACGATTACAAATCTTAAAAGTTCACAGTTAGAAAATTAATCACTTAAAAATGTGATATTTTTACCACATTTTTTAATTTAATCCATAAATACATTTATTATACAAAAATTCTATTATTTTTGTATCTTCTCCTTTAGTATAATAATCAGTTAATAGTTTATTAAATTCTAATAAATTTTCATCCTTTACTAAAATTATTCCTTTACCATTCATAATCATTATCTTATTAGCAATTATCATACTAGTTCTTTTATTTCCGTCTGAGGATGATATCTAAGAACTGAATATTTTTAACAACTGATATCCTCATTTTCCATTTCAATCATAAATTTATCAAAATCAGATTCAAATAATTTATCTTGAGTAATTCTATACTTTTCAAATTCAGAAAGTGCAAAACTCTTTGCTACCTTATGTGATACTTTACCAGGATTATCAAGTACATCTCTTTCGTTAAATTGTAAAAATACATCTAGCTTACCTTTCCAGTCTTCCATTGTCATAGGAA